>Ga0210016_1001391_pt1 | contig 22472 bp, 23 predicted proteins | sample CryGeyCG2014_300_FD_185454 | JGI IMG/M metagenome (GOLD analysis project Ga0210016, IMG submission 185454) | Groundwater microbial communities from aquifer - Crystal Geyser CG02_land_8/20/14_3.00 (SPAdes) (version 2) | ecosystem: Environmental > Aquatic > Deep subsurface > Groundwater | place... | reverse complement strand
TCCTTCTGAAGGGCTGTCTGGAGAGCTATAACTGCAGAGCCGTTCTGTCCCATACTCAGATTTGAGTTGAAGTTGTAGCAGAACTGACTGGTAGTGTTGGTTGGAGTACCACCATTGAGAGCGACTTACACGTTACTGATAACGCTCTGGTCTACACCAAATGAAGAAAGAATCGAGAGGATTGATTGAATCTGTGAGCTGGTGAGTTCTGACGCGCTTGCCAGTACTGGTGAGGCGAGTATACAGAGCGAGAATACGGCACCAATTATGTATTTTTTCATGTGAGTTAATATTGTTTAGTAATAAATAAATGATACAACCACCCACATAAAAAGCAAGTGGTGGGTGTGAACAAAGTAGATATTAGGAATTGCTTTACGCCGAAACGTACGGAAGGAGCGCCATATAGCGGGCGCGTTTGATGGCCAGCATAACGTCGCGCTGTTTGCCAGCCGGGATGCCGGTTCGCTTTTTTGAAAGCATTTTCGCATGCGGATTTGTAAATAGTTTCAGATATGCGACATCTTTGTAATCGATAAATTTTTTTATCTCTATTTCTTCGCGTTCAGCTTGGTGTGCCATGATAAAAAATTAAAAAGGAATATCTTCCGGGTTTATCTCCTCGTCCGGATACTTTATCGCCTCGCCATCACTCGGAGCCGGTTGTTCGTCGCGCGCGGCTGCTTGCTCCGAGCTTGTCGAGGTGACGGCGCCGCGGGCGGCGCCATCGGCACCGAACTGAAAGTTATCTACGACTATTTCAGTACGATAATTCTTCTTGCCACTCTCCTTATCGTCCCATGAACGCGTCTGGATGCGCCCCTCTATAAAAATCGGCCGGCCTTTCTTCATATATTGCGCAATGACTTCTGCCGTCCGCCCGAACGCGACTATATTATGAAATTCTGTCGTCTCTTGTTTTGCCCCGCTCTTATCCTTATAGGTGCGGTTCGTCGCGATTCCGAAGTTCGCCACCTGGCTTCCGGACGGAAGCGCCTTCAGCTCCGGATCGCGGGTAAGATTTCCATAGAGAAATACTTTGTTGAGGTACATATATATTTATTATACAACAACATTCTCAAGCGCGGCATCGAGCGTCGCATCAGTCGCTATCTCTGGCTCTTCAATGCGTTCCGGCTCTTTTACCAAGAGTTCGCGCATCTCGACCGCATGACGAGCGGCATCCTTCGTCGTCAAGATGTCGATAAAACGGATGATGTGTTTATGAGCGGTAGCCGCGGAGAGGATTTCTGCATGGTTCGTCGCTGGAGTTTCATACACGATCCAAGAAAAGTAGGCGGAGTCGAAGTCGCGCCTGCCCGCAACTTCATGGCGAGAAATGGTATACGCAAGTTGAATCTTTTCTGGTCTACCTTCAGCAACAAGAGTCCCTTTCTTCTCAATGAGATTGTATATCGTATGATACTCTTTCTTTACTTCCTCAATAGGAAGTTCGGGGTCGAGGTGGAATCCGAGCTCATACACGCGAAGCTCCGCGCCCGTATCTTCAGTTTCATCTACGAGTATCTCTTTATCTTGCTTCTTCGCCATAATCCTCGCATCCTAGCACGAGAGTACTGGCAGAGCAAATAGGCGCCGAGCATTCGTGAGAAGCGTGGCACGGACGGTTTCTGGATCTTCGCTTCTGATGTCTGCGATTTTTGCGACTACTTCTTTGACTGCGAGTGGATCATTGCGCTTCCAGCGGCGTGAAGTTGGTGCGACATAGGGAGCATCGGTCTCAGCGAGAATACTCGCGAGAGGTACCGCCCTGATGGCCTCGTCATATTCGCGCGCGAAAGTGATAACTGCGGTAAAGGAAATTGTGAAATCGAGAGCGATGAATGTTTCAGCTTCGTTTACACTTCCGGCGAAGAAGTGAATATCGCCGCGCAGGTTTGGATACTTACTTTTTGCTTCTTTCAAGATTGTTATCATGTCCTGATACGCATCCTTTGTACTATTACTAGAACGTGCGTGGACAATAAGTGGTTTGTCGAGCTCGGCGGCGAGCAAAATATGATCATTGAAAAGTAATTTCTGTTTTTTCTTTCTTTCTTCATCTGCCGCCTCCAATCTGAAATAGTCGAGTCCGCATTCCCCTATCGCGACCACTTTATGGCTCTGCGCCAAGGAGCGATACACCGACGCTTTATACCACTCATCATTTTCTCGATTGGGATGGAGCCCGATCGAGGCGAAGAGGTGTTCGTGCGATTCGGCGAGCACTACTGCCGTTTTCGAAGATTCGAGATCAGTACCAACGACGATACCGGCTATCCCCTGCTCTCGCATCTGTTCTATTATGTCTTCTCTATCGTGTGCATATTGTTCAAATTGCAGGTGGCAGTGCGTATCAATGTAACGAGTGTTCATAATCGCGGGAAGAGATTGTCTGGTTTTTTGTGGATCAGCACCGCTTCTTTAATCTGTGCACTTGTTGACGGCATGAATGACTCCAAGTCAGTGGCAATCGCATCCAACTCTCGTACTAATTTCTTGATGATCAATAATGCTTCGTCACGTATGCTTGTATCGTCAGATTTAACTCCAACAAATGGTTTCTTAATTGCTATCAGCGCATCATCGTGTCCTATGCGCTCCCAAATGCTATCCATCGCGTGGTTAAATTCAAACCTTTCGGTGTACCTAGCGACATCAACATCTGATTTAGTTTCTTGAGTCATCTTTACAGGGTCTTGAAGATGCGCTGTGGCCATTTGCATCACCCGCGCGATGAGATTACCGAGACCGTTCGTAAGGTTCGCCGTATACCACTCATCAAGCCGTTCCCAAGTAACATCCGAATCTTCCATGGGATTGATGTGCCGCAAGAGCATATAGCGCGTCGCATCTGTTCCATATCTCTTCACAAGATCGTATGGGCTGATGACATTCCCGAGTGATTTGCTCATTTTCTTCCCATCAGAAGTGATGAAGCCGTGATAGAAGACCGAATCGGTATTTTTTATTCCTGCCGACAGAAGCATCGCCTGCCACATAAGTGATTGGAATCGGACTTGGTCTTTCCCTGCAACTTGAAGCGTTATTCCTTCCTCCCAGAATTTCTTAAAGTTCCCTTGCTCGTCATCTGGCCATCCAAGCGTTGAAATATAATTTGTCAGGGCATCAAACCATACATACATCACTTGCGAATCGTCGCCTGGTACCGGAACGCCCCAGGAAAGCCGCTTCTTCTCGCGAGAAATACTGAAATCCTCAAGACCTTCCTTCACGAAATTGATGGCTTCCTGCCGGCGCCATTCTGGCACAATAACTCTTGACTTTTGCAAGTAGTCTAGAAGTGATTTTTCGTATTTCTTAAATTTGAAAAAATAATTCTTCTCGCGCAACACCTGTGGCTCGACGTTATGGTCAGGACATTTGCCATCCACCAAATCCTTCTCCGTGAGAAAAGCTTCATGGCCGACACAATAGAGCCCTTCATATTCTTTCAAATAAATGTCGTCTTCCGCTGTGCACCGGCGCCACATTTCTTGCGCCGCTTGCAGATGCGCTGAACTGGAGGTGCGGACAAAAGCGTCGGTGCTTAGATTGAGCGCCTCTTTCTCATTCAATTTCTGAACTTCTGCAGCGTAATGATCGATGTATGCCTGCGGTTCTTGGCCGGCAACTTTTGCGGCATCGTATACCTTCTGTCCGTGTTCATCTGTACCTGTGTTAAAAAACACCTCATCTCCCGCCGATCGCCAGATGCGCGCGAGAACGTCAGCTTGCACGAGCTCGAGCGCGAATCCGATATGCGGATTCGCGTTTACATACGGAAGCGTCGTGCTGATGTAACGCGCTCGCATAGAAAAGATTAGATGCTGGCGTGTTCGATCCGGCGCTTTCGTTTGTCGAAGTCGGTAATAAATTCGAGCACCACCGCCGCAACCGGCACCGAGAGCAGGACGCCGAGGAATCCGGCGAGCGTATAGCCCGCGATAAGCGCTACGATGACGAGAAGCGGCGGAATGCCGACGATCTTCTTCACGATAAGCGGATAAATGAGGTTCGACTCGAATTGGTTCACGACAATAAAGAAACCGGCGACAATGAGACCGAGCGGTATGCCGCCGTTCGAATACGCAACAACAGTCACCGCTGCGCCTGCTATGAGAGAGCCGAATACCGGAATAATTTCCGCTACCGCGGTAAAGACAGAAAGAAGGAGCGCATAGGGGATGCCGATGATGAGGAGGCCGAGATACACGAGTATGCCGATGATGACCGAGAGGAGTACTTGCCCCTGCATCCAGAGCCCTATTTTCTTCTGTGAGCGCTTCCATAGGTTAACCGAGTACTCTTCATATGCAACCGGCATTATCATGCGAAGAAAGTCATCGACTCCGGTATCCTGAAGCGCGAAATAAAAAGAAAGCACAATAACCAGCACGAGCGAGAAAATACCGCCGAAAAAAGTAACGAAGAGTTGAAGTATACCGCCAGAGTCCGCGGTAAAGATGGACTGGAGCGAGAGAAGAGTATTCACGAATGACTGCGTCCCTTGCGAGTTGCCGATGAAGCCGGTTGCATTGGCGATGCCTTGGAAAGAGGATTGGGCATTAAGCGTATCTAGGTACTTCGGCATCGCTGAAAGGAAGCTTGTGGCATCCGCGATAATCGGCGGGAAAAAGAAATAGAGAAGCGAGAAAACCGAACCGAAGACGAGTAAATAGACCAGCAACGCGGCGATAAAACGCGGGATGCTTTGGCGGATGAAGATGGCAATGCCGGGCTCGATGGCCGAGGCGATAACGATAGCTGTCAAAATAAGAAGCGCGAGATCGCGCAACAGCCAGAATACATACGCGCCAGCGACAATAAAAAGCGCGGCGAAAACGGTATTCGATGTGATTGAAACGCGGATTTCTTTCCCCATACAGGCATCCTAGCATAAATGGAAGAGGCGCGTTGCTCCAGAGAGCAACGCGCCGTAAAAACTAGCGAGATATGATCTGCACACCGGGAGGCCAGACCCCCTTGCCTATGAAGGATGCTCCGAAGAACCACCCTTCATCTCTTTTTTTGTTGGCGCACCATCGCGCACCAACCATGAGTCGGTTACTTCCAACTCGAACTGGTATGATGTTTGCCAGTCCGTTAACGAGAAGATCACCATCCTCCCCGAAGCCCTGCTTTTTAAGCAGTTTCCAGAAAGAGGAGATCATCGTCTCCTTTTGATGGACATCTGATGTCCATCAATTTATTGGATTGCGAGGCGGATGCGTTCGGCGGCTTCTGGAATAGTGAGACGTTCCTGTTCGCCTGTGTCGCGGTGGCGCAACGTAACAGTATCTTTGAGTTCCGAAGTTTCGCCGAGTGTATCGAAGTCGATGGTAATGCAGAATGGCGTACCGATTTCGTCCTGGCGGCGATAGCGCTTACCGATGTTGCCGTTGTCGTCCCATGCAATCGCCGAATGCACTTTCTTCAATGCCGCGTGCACTTCGTGCGCTTTCTCGACAAGCTTCGGTTTGTTCTTCAACAAGGGCGACACCATCGCCTTTACCGACGCGATCTTCGGCGCAAGCGCGAGATAGGAACGCACTTCTTTATTGAGTTCATCTTCGCGGTATGCATCAAGGAGCGTAAAAAGTACGGCGCGGTCGACGCCGCCAGAACACTCGATATCCCAGGGGAGCATCTTTCCCCCGGTGTCCGAATCGGTGTATTCCATCGAAACACCAGAATATTCTTGGTGGCGGCGCAAATCCCAGTCGCCGCGATGATGAATACCCCATGCCTCTTTCCATCCCATCGGCGAGTTGTATTCGATATCCCACGCATCCTTCGCGTAGTGGGCACGTTCATCCTCGGCGTGTTGACGCAAGCGCAAATGATCTTTTTGTATGCCGAGACTCTGATACCAATCGAAAGCGAATTGCTTCCAGTATTCGAATTGCTTCTTTCCTTCCGCTTCGTCAGGACGGATGTAATATTGCAGTTCCATCTGCTCGAACTCCCGTTGACGGAAAAGAAAGTCCCGCGGCGCGATTTCATTCCTGAATGCTTTGCCGATCTGCCCGATGCCAAACGGCAATTTCGGATGCATTGAATCAAGAATGTTTTTGAAGTTTACCTGAACACCCTGTGTTATTTCTCCCCGAAGATATACCGCTGATTGTTGAATATTTTCTAATTTTTCCTTCGCTCCAAGCTGTGTTTGTACGAGAAGATTAAAGATTGTGGGCTGTGTCCATTCGGCTTTCTCTTTTTTATGTTTGTGCCATTCTTCATGCGCGGAAATATCGGTCGGCTGATCGGCACGGAAACGGCCGTGGCACACCCTGCACTCCACCAATGGGTCGGCAAAGGATTCTGTGTGTCCTGAAGCTTCCCATACGCGCGCTGGCATGAGTATCGCAGCGCTCATACCGTATACATCGTCGCGCTCGGCGATAAATCTGTTCCAGAAATGCTGTTTTATGTTATGCCGAAGCTCAACGCCGAGCGGTCCATAATCATATATGCCAGCGAGGCCGCCGTAGATCTCGGAGCCTGGGAAGATGAAGCCCCTGCGCTTGGCGAGCGAAACGATCTTTTCCATTAGAAGCGAGTCGGTCATGACCATTGAATTATTGCACATTCCTAAATGAAGAAACATACCCCGGGTCGCCTTTCGTTTCGGTTGTCACCGGATCGGCAGTCGCAGAAACCTGCACGCCAGCAAAGCGATCATACCCGGAGAAGGATGCAGTACTGGTTAGAGGCGGCGCGCTGTTCTTCTGCGAGGTTGAGGGGGTGAGGGAGACTTGGAAAGCACCTTGTGCGCTGGCGCCTTGTGCGATGTCGCCTATATTCCAGGTGACCGTGTGTGAACCGGCATCATACGAAAAAGAACCGGTACCGGTCGTCAAACCAGTATAAGAGATGTAGCTCGGTAAGGTCGCGCTGACCGTAGCGCCAGCAATTGCGCTGCCCTCATCAAAAGTGTCCCAGACAATAGTGTACGTCGTCGTTTGGCCGACGCGCGGCGGAATGGGACCACTCGTACTCAAAGGTCCTGAAGTATGAAGCGAAGAGGCAGAAAGTATGACGGAGGTTCCGACTTTCGCCGTCTTCGTCGCCGAGGCATTTATCTGTTCCGGCACATTTGCTTGTCCCACGCGCGTGCCTGACACAGAGATGGTAAATGTTATTGCCGGCGCAGAAGTGAATGCATTCAAGGGGAGCGTCAAAAACGTAAAAGAACCGACGCCGGAAGCGCCGGGCACGAGCATCGCAAGCGCGGGATCGGTATCCTGACTAAACACGACAGTATGATCGGCGGAACGATAAAAACCGTTGGTAGTTTGGACACTGTTGTAGTCGACTGCGGCGCCCGAAATTGTGACGGCAACGGTCGCATTTGTGATACTTGTTGAAAGCGTATTGGCGTAGGAGAGCGAGACGTTCTGGTGAGAACTGGGAGTTATTATGACCGTTGGTGACACATCCCCATTAATCGCAAGTGCCGTGTTGATGAAAGGAGCGGTGATAGTAACAGTCGCATCCTGGGTCATATACATAATAGCGAGCGTCTGGTCCTGCGCGGTCTTCGCAGTTCCGACCGTGAAATGAAAGACGCGCTGTTCACTGTCCTGTCCAGTGAGTGTTCCAGTGAGTGTTATCGTCGAGTGAGCGCCAGGCGACAAAGTGCCGAGGAGAAAACTCGAATTATTCAGAGGAAGCGAGGACGAGGTGACTGTAAAACCAAAAGGAAAAGCACCAGTAAGAACGACATTATCGAGCGGTATAGTCGCATTTGAACGGACGGTGAGTGTGAGTGTGAGTGGCTGTCCCGAAACGGTTTCGGCGAGCGTGTCGACGGAAACCGAAACTGGTGTGGTGGAAATTGTGAGCGTATAGGAAGATTTTTTCACAAAGGTGGCGTTTGATCCGGTAGTTCCATACGAGATGGAAACCGGCAGAGTGATCGCTTGCCCAGCCCCGCCGAATAGGACTGCTTTGACCGACCGCGTTACGCTTGCACCACTCGCGAGCGCACCGAGATTCTCAATGTAGCGCGGATATGTCTGTAATACATTAGTTGCATTTCTCGTTCCATTCGGGAAATCAATTTCGATGGTTGCATTCTCGATTGCAGACGCATTTTTATTCGTAATTGAAAGCGAGAGCGGGACGATATCTCCACCGGCGATTGTCGTCGGACCCTGGATGTCAACGACCACTTTATCCACCGAGACTGAATTGCCTCCAACGTAAAAGACGTAGCCAGCGATGCCGAGTGAAGCAAGAAAGAAAAGGAACGCGATGACGAAGAATATGCCGGCGAATCGTACTCTTCGCTTCCCCTTATGTGCGCTTTGGAACGGTTCTTCTTTCCATGCATGCTGTAATTCTCTTTTATCTGGAGTGGCGAGCGGCGAGCGAGTATGCAAATCGATGACCGGCTCATACAGGCGCTCGCGGGCGCGCTCAATCGGACCGATATCATCTTCAGGATGCGACGGTGGCATTAGATATTAGTATATCCTATGCAACTGTCTTATCGAGTACCAATAATAACTCTTTAACTTTATTGTCTCTACCCTTTAAATTTCTAGAACCTCTACAGGTATTGTACTCTCATCGCTTTTTCAACTTCTTTTCTCTTGTTGTAGTGAGAACGATTCCAATTTTTTACGATTCCGCTTACACCATCTTGTATATCTAAATCTTTTTCAGAAGAAATCAAAATGACCAATGCCTTCTTTTTTGTGGAAACCCTTAAAAACTCCGGACGTATTAGTATGCACGGAAGCTTTAATAAGCAAGTTCGCCATAATAAAAGATTTATACGGCTCTGGTACAGAATTATGAATTAGATATCTTATGTTATCAAGTATTCTCGCATTTTTGGTGGTGTAAAATACACGCTCACTTTTTTTAATATCGGTGTCATCTTTTGGAGCATATTGTCTCGAAATAAGATATGAATTTGCTGGAATATAATTATATTTATTTGAATTTACAAAATTAACCCAATGCCAAAGTTTCCTTTCATCTACGATGCCTGCTGGCGTTAGATACGTTTCATTGATTATTCTTGCGTATTGTTCTAAATCATTAGAAACCAATTTCCAGCCATGCATTAAAAAAGTCTTGATACTGAACCGCTTCCAGAGAAACCGTCCAGCATCACGAGCTTCTTTTTTGCAAGTTTGTACTTAATATCTAAAATCGATTCGTTTATAAAAGGAAGTAATGATCTTTTGATTTCTTCGCCACATCATAAAGAATCTTGAACATATTAGAGACCAGAAGCAGTTATGCCTCGATTGACGCGCGCGATATAATTCGCGCGCGTCTTCATAATTTCAGTGAGAATGGCAGTAGTGAATTCGGATTCATATCCCGGAATCTCCCCAGTATCTAGACCGAGTACTGCGAGTATACGGAGTACTGCGAGTATTTCTATTGCATCATACATATCTTCTGGAAATGTTGAGAGGTCTTTGAAAAAACCGATGACAATTGAAAAAAGTTTAGGGTCATGTACTTCGCCAGCGACGAGGCGTAGAAGTAAACCTGACACACGAGTTGCAGTCGAGCGCGCCGTATCATTCTTTATTTTCACAAACCAGTTTTCTTTTAGAACAGCTCCTGCTATGCGCCAGTCCTCCCTTCCTCGCACGAGTACGAGAGAACTCTCGGAGAATGTCGCAAGCGCTGATGAGAGCTTCGCACCGGACTTACGAAGACCCTGTGCACGTGCCCGCACCAGCCCGAGATCTGGCGTGAGAACAGTAATAAATACATTCGCTTCTCCTACATATAAGCGAGCGAGTACTAATCCGCTCGTATCGTACTTACTTCGCATCGCGGATAAGATCGAAATTAATAACACCATTCGAGAGCGTGGCGTTATATTTTCCTCCAGACCGTATTTCAGTATGGACTACATCGCGAGGCGATAATCCTTCTGCCTTACGCGCCTGCGCGATCGCACTCGCCATCTCGCGCTCATCGCCTTCTTTAACAAGTTCAGATGTAAGCGTTGTGTCAAGTGTAAATTCTTTCCCAGTAATGACTTTTTTTACATTCACTTCGTCAGCAAGAACCTGTGCAAGTTCTGATGAGAGGATGTCTGGTACCGAGAGAGACGCGAGCGGTTGGCGTACTTTGATTCCCGCCTTTTGGCGTAATTGTAACGCTTCAGACGCTAGAGCGCGCACGCGCACCGTGTCTTTGATAAGAGATTTATTCCCATTTTTCCCAAACAAGCTCCAGTATTTTTTACTGTTGGGCCAATCAGCGAGGTGTACGCTCTGCGGATCCTCGGTTGAGCGTACGAGGGTAAAAATCTCTTCGGCGAGAAACGGCGTGAAGGGCGCAAAAAGTAAAGACAATGTGCGAAGCGTGTCGCGCAAAGTTTCGAGCGCGGCAGTATCGCCTTCGCGGATGCGATCTCGAACGCGCCTCACATACCACTGCGAGAGATCTTCGGCAAGTCCGGCAAGCGCGCGCGTTGCCTCAAACAATTTATAGTCATCCAGGGCATCAGTGACAATGGAAACAGTTTCGTCGACGCGCGCCTGCATCCACCGATCAAGCATAGACTTAATCGGTGCCCCGAGCAAAGTCGAGGGGCTGACGTCCTTGAATAATTCATAAAACCTTGCGCTGTTATCGAACCACGAGAGAACCTTCGCCGCTTCTTTTACCGTCTTTTTATCATAATTTTTTGAATCACCGGCCTGCGTGACGCTATACATCCAGAAGCGCAATGTATCGACCCCCCATTTCTCCATCTCGACCCATGGATCAATGACATTTCCTTTTGATTTACTCATCTTCTGGCCTCCGGCATCGAGGAGGTGCCCGAGGGAGATGGCGTTCTTATAGGGAGCTCCGCGCCCCGCGAGCGTCCCGACTGCGAGGAGCGTGTAGAACCAGCCGCGCGTCTGATCGATGGCTTCGCAGATAAAATCTGATGGATATTCAACTTTTTTTAGAAACGTTTCAAGCGATTGATCCCCGCGTTCATTCGCCGCCTGTGCAAATGGCATTGCACCAGAATCAAACCACACATCCATCACCTCCGGCACTCTCCGCAGTTCAGTTCCCTTAGGCGAGACCAGAACAACATCATCAATATACGGCCGATGCAAATCAAGTTCATAGTCCTCATTGTGCGGGAGTGGAACAAAATCGAGTTGCACAGGTTGTGCAAAATTTAATGTTGGTTCTCCGTCGACAATTTCTGCACACATGTTAATGCCAAGACCATGTGTGATTATGAGAATGGTATCTTGCGTATGAGTACGATCGATTTCATAAAGAAACTCTGCAAAACGGCGGTACGTTTCTTTATGTGTTTCGCCATTTCTGAATTCACGTAATCTGTTATCAGACCTTATACAATCATTTGAGATGCCGATTACTGAAGCGATGATGTGCGCTGTTTCCTGCGTTCGTGCGAACGGAGACATATAGATATGAGTGACTCCGCGAGTCTTGAGACTTTCGGCCGCATGTCTGACCTGTTCTTTTCCTTGTTTAGTCAGTGGATATCGCTGTTCGTCTGTTGGATCAAGAATATCTTTTACATTATTTTCTGCTTCCCCATGTCGCATCACGACATACGTGTTGCCGGATTTTTTTGTGTGTTTCTTGAGTTCATCGATTGAATCAACGATCATTTGCTCGCTGCTATCGGCGCTCTGCCAGACCGGCAGCGGCGTACCCCAGTACCGCTCGCGACTAATCGCCCATTCTTTCGCATTCTCAAGCCATTCGCCCATACGCCCGTCGCGAATATAGCTCGGCTCCCAATGAATCTTTTTATTTTCTGCGACAAGCTTGTCGTGTAAGTCGGACATACGGATATACCATGAATCGCGCGCATAATAGATAAGCCGCGTCTTACAGCGCCAGCAAAAAGGGTACGTATGTGTGTACGATTCTTTCTTGAAAAGCAGGTTTCGTGTTTGTAGATCTTTCAGTATTTCAACTGCCGTTTCTTCTTCGACGACCGACTTCCCTGCGAGAAATCCCGTGCTTCCAATGAATTTCCCTTCCGGCGACACGAGATGTACTTTCGGCAGACCAATTTTGTTCCCAAATTCGAAATCTTCTGGACCATACATAACGGCCGTGTGCACGATACCAGTGCCTTCTTCAGTTGTGACAAAATCCGCTGTATATACACGAAATGCTTTTTTAAACTTTTTCCTTTCGCTTTCTGTAGCCAGCGCGTGCGAGTAATCATAGATTGGCCGATATACCTTGCCGATAAGAGATTCAGCCGGCATGTTCATGACATGGTTCCATCCTTCCCCTAGCACATCCTTGCGCGAATCGGCGATAATCATTCGTTCTCCATTTTTTTCATATTTTCCATACTCAATATCTTTACCGACCGCAAGAGCAATATTCCCCGGCAGGGTCCACGATGTTGTAGTCCATGCAAGTAAATATGTTCCCGGTTCATCCACGAGCTCGAATTTTGCCGTGATGGTCAAATCTTTTACATCTTGATACCCTTGTGCTAGCTCATGCGAGGAAAGAACCGTGCCGCATCTCGGACACCATGGCACGACCTTATAGTCTTTATAGAGCCGACCATCCTTCGCGGTCTTCGCGAAAAGATGCCAAAGTACTTCCATATACGCACTGTCAAAGGTGAAATATGCTTTCGTCTCGTCGACCCAGAAACCGATGCGTTTGGTGAATTTCGCCCAGAGATCGATATAGGTAAATACGCTCTCGCGGCATTTCTTGTTAAATGCCGCGATGCCGTACTTCTCGATATCTTTCTTCCCCGAGAATCCCAGCTCCTTCTCGACTTGAAGCTCGACCGGGAGACCGTGCGTGTCCCAGCCAGCGCGCCGGCGTACGCGATAGCCACGCATCGTCTTATAGCGCAGAATAGCATCCTTGAAGGCGCGCGCCTCGAGATGGTGGATACCGGGCTTTCCATTGGCTGTCGGCGGACCTTCATAAAAAATAAACTCACCTTTTGGGGACTTCTTAGCGAGCGACTTCTCAAAGATGCGCTCACGTTCCCAAAATGCGAGAATCGCTTCTTCCATCTTCGTTACTTTTGACTTCTCTGGAACATCAGCCATATCCGCTTATATTAACGTTTATGTACCAAAAATGAAAACGGCGGTTACAATAGTAGAAATATCTCTTGCATCCGCCGTACGAACCTGTTGTGATTAACACAAAAGTACAATCCGTAGAAAAGTCTAGCACAGAAAACAGTTCCCCGCAATGTGTCCATCACATCTTATCTGGTGCTGGAATGCCGAGGAGTGTTAGGCCGTTCGTCATCGTGTTAACAAATGCGCGCGCGATAAGAAGTTTGTGCGCTTCGTAGTCGCCGTCGATAATGCGCTCATGCGCATAAAAAGAATTCCACTCGCCAGCAAGCTCGGTGAGATAATTCACCAACAGGTTCGGTGATAGTTCACGCGTCGCGCGCGAGACAACTTCTGGAAAATGAATAATCAGGCGTTCCAAAAAATATGGGTTCTCAGGCGTGCCTGCTACAGGCGCATTGCCTCTCTCTTCTGCGGCGACTAACACTGATTTCGCACGTACGAATGCATACTGTAGATACGGTCCAGAATCGCCCTCGAGTGAAAGTGATTTTTCTTCATCAAAAATTATGTCCGAGCCAGGCGCCTGTCGAAGAATCATATATTTAATCGCGCCAAGCGCGACTTGTTCGGCGATGAGTGGGTCAGCATTCTTCTCGCTTGCTCTCTCGGCCACTTCGTGAATAAATTCAACCGCAGTAATGACCGTGCCCTCGCGCGAGGACATCTTCCCTGACGCAAGTTTCAAAAAACCGGTTGAGATATGTCTCGTCTTCTTCGCGAGAAGTGGAGCGATCTCCGAAAGCGCCTTGAGCACGGACCCAAAACGACCTTTCTGCTCGTTCCCAGTAACGATGATGACTTCGTTCGATGGCCAACGCTCTTCTTTTAAAAACGCCAATCCGATATCCTTTGCTTCATACGTCGGCGTGCCGTGCGAGGTGATGAAGACCATTGTGTGCACGCCCTTTCCTCCACCATTGTATATAATCGCCCCGTCACTTTTTTCAAATATGCCCTTATGTAATCCGTCATTCACAACACGTAATCCGATTTCTACCGTATCACTATCAAAAAATTCAAAATCAAAATGCGTGCCGAGAATCCTCCAGATGCGGCGAAATTCTTCCATCGAGACATTGCGCCCCTGGCGCCAGAGTTCCATTAGCTCTTTGTTCGTACTGGCATAGATTGCCTGATTAAGTTCGTCTATCTCCTCTTTAGCTTGCGGGTCGTTCTCATACGCATGCGAGCCATCGGTATATACCTCGCCTATTTCTCTAGCGGTCGTCGGATTCGTTATTCCTTTTTTACGCAATCCCCAAATCGCTTTCGCCACGTTCGGCCCTACGTCACCACCGAAGGTGTCGCGCGCAACCTTCGCTCCAGAATATTCTATCAACCGCGATAGGGATTCGCCGACGACTGTGCCGATCAAATGCCCGATATGCATCTCTTTAAATGCGTTCGGATTTGAGTACTCAATCAAAACTCGCTCTTTACTCTTTATACTGCCCTTCCCCCACTCTGCACCTTTTGAATTTGCCTCGGCGATCGCGAGCGTCACCGCTTCGCGTGCAAGCGTGATATTGGTGAATCCAGGACCTGCAACTTCTACTTTTTGGAAAGTTAGGACATTGGATGTCCTAACTTTTTCTGCAATTTGTTCGGCTAGCTCATGTGGATTCCTACCAAGAATTTTTGCCATCACGAGCGCAACATTCGTCGCATAGTCGCCATGCGCAGGATCGCTCGGTCGTTCGACTGTAAATTTTGTTTCTGGCGCTCCTATCTTTGCGAGCGCCTTTGTTATTGCTTTTCTAATTCTTTCTTCCATATAACGAGTGTACCAGAGCAAGAGAAAACCGCACAACGACCAAAGCCGTTGTGCGGTTAACATTTCTCATGAACCCCATACGTCGTAGCGGTCTTTAAAATGTTTTGAAAGTGACGGTCCTGGGTACTGGTAGTGCCCTTGATAAGGCCTTGCGACCTTACCAACTTTTTCAAAGATAATCAGACAGACGGGGTCGTCGTCGAAGAGCCGGTGCGGAATTTCCCGCCCGCGCACTTCGAGTACACCGACAATCCCATCTTCTCCGCCAAAACCAGGATCAAAAAATCCAGCGTAATGCGTGCGGAACTCTCCGGTCGAAGCATCGTACGGTGCAATATCCCCGCATACATCGTTCGGGATTCGTACGCGCTCTTTCGTAGTGAGAAGATAGAACCTGTTTGGATCTAATGTGATCCAACTGAGCGGACGCGGGATTGGTTCCCAATATTCAAGCGGATTGTTTGCTTCGCTTTTGGAGAGCGCGAGTGCATCGGTCACATTACTGCGTGAGACAAAACCGACGATATCTCGATCCAGATCAACGTGCAGGTAGACACCGTATTCCACCTGCTTGAGATCGTGCATCGGAATGACATTGCCCTTCTTGTCTAGGAATATGCCACGATGCGAGTGCATGATGGCGACATTCCTGCCGCTGATTCGAGCATCGCCGCTCCGAATGCGCATCTGTACGAGCGAGAGGTCCGGACGGATGAGTACCGGGAACGAAAGCGGAGTGATCTCGAGATACAGATTGCCACGATATCCTTCTGGTACGTGGTCAAACCGCGATATTCTATCGGCCAAGACACGCACGAATACATCCGTACGACCCGTTGAACTCTTTGGCGAGAATTTCGCCGAAAATCCTTCTGGTAGAACCAACTGTTCATTTATAGGTACTACATAAGTGTACCCGCGATGTAGGAAACCGTCCTGACCTGGGTCGAGAGTGAATGAATACTGACATCCTTTAACCAGCTCAGAGACGTCCCAGCATTCGCGCGGCAAAGAAGCGACACCCATACCGAACACTTGCCGCCCGAGCGTGAGGTCGAGCGATGATGCTTGTATCTGGTCGAGTGTTATGCCACCTGACCTCTGAGAGGTAATGAACGGTGCTTCGCCAGTGATTATCGCCGACAATTCCTGGTCGGAAAGCACTGAAAATTCTCTATTATTCATGATGACACTCCTTTCCTGTGTGGTTTATGTTTGATTGTTTTGTACTATCCAAACGCAACTGTACGCGCCAAAGCCAGAAAAATCAAGTTATTTGACTTCGACTCCCATGCTTCGCGCCGTGCCCGCGATGAGGCGCGCCGCGGCTTCCTGGCTGTTCGCGTTTAAGTCCGGCATCTTCTCTTCGACGATCGCCGCGACCTGTGCCTTCGTCAGAGTGCCCACCTTCTCCTCGCGCGCCTTGCCAGAGCCCTTCTCAATACCGAGCGCCTTTAAGATAAGCCTCGAAGCCGGCGGATTCTTCATAACAAAAGTGAACGAGCGGTCATCGTAGACCGAGAGCTCGATCGGGATGATAGTTCCCTTCTTATCCTTCGTCGCTTCATTAAATTGGGTTACGAATTGACCGATATTCACGCCGGCGGGGCCGAGCGCAGTGCCAACAGGCGGGGCGGGCGTTGCCGCCCCGCCTGGAATCTGTAGTTTTATCTTCTTAATTACCTTTGCCATATATAGAACGACTGTACGCTAGAGTTTCCGTATCTGCAAGAAGTCGAGCTCGACCGGCGTCTCGCGCCCGAACATCGAGACCATGACCTTCACCTTCCCTCGGTCTTCATCAATGTCGCCTACCTTGCCTTCGAGATCTTTGAATGGACCATCGATGATAACGATCGGGTCGTCCTTCACAAGATCGATGCGGTGTTTCGGTGCTTCCGCTGTCATGCGCTTCATGAGCGAGGCGACTTCGGTCTCTTCCATCGGAACTGGTGTATTGCCCGAACCGACGAAGCCGGTGACTCGCGGCGTATTCCGCACCACAAACCATGAATCGTCGTCGACAATCATGCGCACGAGAATATAGCCTGGGTAGATTTTCTCTTCTTCGACCACGCGCTTGCCTCCCTTCACGTGTATCTTCTTCTCGGTCGGGACGATAACTTTGAATATCTTTCCTTCCATACCGAGCGATTCGATGCGCTGTTTCAAATTGCGCTCAACGGCATTCTCGTAACCGGCATAAGTATGGATGGTATACCAGCGTGCATCTTTTTCGCGCGGCGCAGTCTCGTCGCGGATCTCCTTGTGCGCCGAAGGCGCGATATCTGCCATCTGCTGTGTTTCGTTTTCGTCCATAGAAAAAGTATTAGCCGCCAGCAAAATGACTCACTACCAGACCGAAGACGTAATCCAACACGCTGACGAGAAGCGCGATGACGACTGCGATAAAGAGGACGACGAGCGTGTGCGCTATCGTCGTCCGGCGCGTCGGCCAGACGATGTGGGCAAACTCTTCGCGCACATGTTTCAGATAGATGAGTGGTGAAATCATGCAAGAGGCGTTTAGTAAATAAAAAAGCCCTGCGGGCTCTCGATAATAAGAGCATAGTATACTGCCAAAAATACGTCAACTACCGGATTTCGTAGGTAATCGAGACGGATGCACTATAGGTATTCTCGCCCGAAGGGATATTCGGCGCGGGTGCTACTTTTGACTCCATGGCACTTGCGCCAAGGCCGTACATCGGATAAATGTACCCGCCTGATGACTCGCTGAAATTCACGATTTTCCCGATGTGGACGCCGAGCTGTTTGGCGAGAAGCGTCGCTTGAGTCTTTACTTTATCGATCGCGTCTGCACGCGCGGCAGTATAGCCGGCGGTCGGGTCACCAAGCGCAAAAGCGGGACCGTTTAGATTCTGCACGCCGAGCTTTCCGAGCCCGCCAAGCATTTCACCGACCGCCGAGAGATCACGCATTGTTACCTGAATTGTTTCAGAGACCTGATACCCCGTTATCTTCGGTGAGCTATACGCAGGACAGAGTGTTCCGGGCGGACAAGGATTCGGGTACGAATACTGCGGCGAAATAGTATACGAGAGTGTCTCCACATCCTTCTCTGCGATGCCCTGACTTTTGACGAAGTCGATTGCGGTATTCGCTTGCTTAGTGGTTGCAACTTGCGCGTTTGCGACAACCGGAGCGGTATTCTCAACTGTAAAAGAAACGCGCGCGACATCCGGCGGCATCGTCGCCTGGCCGTTTCCTCGCACAGTGACCGTATCGGTTGCCGGCATACCAGACCGGCCGAAGTCTCTGGCGATAGTTATCGTCTGCGCGAGCAGGAAGAGTGCGAGGATGGCAAGTGCGCCGACGAGCGCGATGCGCACGCCGCCCGTATTGAACAGTTCAGAGAAAAGGTTGTCGTTCATAGTGAGGCAGATTACTTGTGAATATGCCGCTAGTATAGCATCCTCTCATTGCCACTGGAGGGTGGTGAGAAGCTCCCTAAGTGCCGCGTGGGCAGGGAGCGTCGAGATGTTGAGACTCGGATTTGTCCAATCAGCACCACGATCGATTGCGTCGAAGCGCAACACATCGGTACTACGCGCAAGATAATACGCCGTATCAATGACTCCCTCAAAACGTTCTATGGAGACGACGGTGAAGCGATGGCCGCCGAGCACAGTGGAAGAAAAAGAGGTGGCGCTCACTGGTGCGCCGGAGGCACCGCCGATGGCCGTCTGCTGAATAGTTGAGAGTGCAGTTGCTTGCGGTGAGCTCGTCGAATCCGGAGATGTCTCGATCATAAAGCGGCTGATGGTAATGTTGGCCGTTGATGATCCGACAGGCATTGAATACTGCATAACGAGATCGCCGGTATCGCCGGGACGCGACGATGACATGAACCCATCTGGAAGTACGAAAGCAATGCCTATATCCGAGAGCGAAACGTTCGGTGGCGGACAAGCAAGGAAGGTGCACGAGGAACCGACGCGAGAGATTGGGGTGCCGTCTGGGCATACGATGGCGTCAAGTGGACACACGATCGGCTGTGAAGGATGCTCGACGGCGTTGCGATACACGACCCCGCCGATACCCAAAATGGCGATGAGCAAGATCCCCAAAAGAAGACCTTTCATGTGCGAACAATAGCACGAAGATAAGACCCGCTGGGCGCGGGTCTTGGTGTTTCTTGATCACTTTCTGTTTCTGGAGATGCAGGCGAGAAATTGTAAGCGCATCTGCTCTGCCCTTTCTATTTTATCACGACAGTTGCATTCCATATCAAGACCTGGAACTTTTTTAAACATTACATCATTAGCATATCGGAAGCGTTCATATACTACATGTTTGACACTGCACTCTCCCCTGCTATTCATACATGAAACATGACTAACAAAATTATCCTCGCCCATAAACACCTCCTTTCTACTCAAACATTAATTAAAGTTCACCAACCTTCACTCTACTACCAATCATATCTGCATTTGAGAGTTATCCCCATCGTGAAATATTGGGGCGACTATCGGGAATCGAACCCGAATCGAGAGCTCCACAAGCTCCAGTGTTAACCGTTACACCATAGTCGCCATGCTCGCACGAGATTTTTATACCATAAATATAAGAAGATTGTGCATCCTGCACGTATCTCCTTTGATTTCCAGCCCGCAGGAGGGGTCTGGTGAGGAATGCAGGCGGGATTCCGGATTGACCTTTTTTCAAAATCGCCGCTATTCAAGCTAACGAAGTTAGCATCCGTAGGATTTAATACATTACGGGTTCGCCACCAAAAAAGTTGGAAGTTAATCCAGACGACCAGGCGAAAAGAGCGCGAAATAAACAACGAGGAAAATCACAAACCACAAAAACTCGGCAATCAAAATTGAGAGGAATGATTTCCAACCATGTTTTATTGCTACAATGATAGCTGGCCCTAGAATTACCAACACATAGAGAAGAATTATTGTGATGACCATTATAATTCCAAAAACTGGATCGGGATTAAATGAGCGGAACAGGTTAAATTCCGATAAAAATCTAAGCAGATATGTAAGTCCAACCACTCCAACGACAGAGAGTAAACTAACTGACGCATTAGTAAGATTCAAAATACTGATTGAACTTGGCGGATTTTGAGAAGTCATTTGCTGACCTGTTCCGCTTCCATTCTGTCCATTCTGTCCAGCGCGCTTCTTCAAAAATCTTGCCAAGAAATAAACTCCGACGAAAATAGCAATGATTATAAATATGGTTAGAATTATCGAGCTTAAATATAATCTAAACCAGCTTGTTGCATATTCGCCTTTCACCATAAAATTTTCGTTTGGCGAAAGATTTTTTGCCTCCTTCACTAATGGACCGTAAGAACCAATTTCCCCGACTACATTATCTAAACTGTAATTAACTGATGATTTTTTACCTTTCAGTAAAAGATCACTATCAACATCTACGACAACTCGAATTTCTTGAATCCTTGAAGGAACTTTCAAAGTCTCAAAATTAAATTTGAAGAGACCAGCACTTTCGCTCACATACCCTTTCGCGGCGTAGGCAACAATAATCGCGGTAGATTTGTATGGCTCAACCGGAGTTGGCAAAGTAAATTTATAAAGGTTTCCAGATTTTGTGTATTGAATTTTTTGATATTCGGCTTTGCCGTTGCTGTAGCCGTAGTAATAATACTGTTGTGCGTAATCTGGGTCGCGATATTGCAAACAAGGTTGTGCTGAGTCGTTATAATTTTGATTTACACACTCCTACGGGAGCTTCATCTGATAAATAACCATTTCAGTTGGAGACACTTTTGGAACCTCAAAAGAAAATTCAGTTAGAGGTTTCTCATCGGGATTTGTAATAGCTATTTTTCGGAGATCCGGAGCGCTTCAAAACCTTGGGTGAGCTGGTGGCAGAGATATATCTCGCGATTCATCGGTACAACACGCTGCGCATTCACTCCGCGCTCCGGATGGCCCCGCGGCAGTTTGCCGAGCGGCACGCGCATGCTACGCTCTAATCAATCGCCACACAGAGTGGCTCGAGGAACGGGGGTCAGTACAAAAATCGCGAGGTGAATTTTATTGTGCTACGGTTAAAGAAGCGGGAGACGCAGGATTTAGTCGCGCGTTTAGATATAGACCGAATGCAGTGTATGAAAAAAGCGATTCTAATTCGTCAAAACTTGCGATTATAATTCCTGGCATGTTAGATACTAAGGATTATGCTCATAAAACTGCATTAAGGCCGTAGACGAGTTTATTGAACATTTTGGAAATAAACCGACATTACTCGCGGGGCATAGTAGGGGTGGAACCATTGCAATGTTGGCAGGGCCAAAAAATCCTCATGTTACTCATTTCATTCCGATTTTCTCGTATTACGGTGCGCCAAGTGATCCGTCAGATGAAAGAATTGTTGACGGAAAAGTTATGAGTTACAGAGATTTACCGCCGGGAAATATGAAAACTAAGGAGCAAAAAGAATTTGGTTTACCACTAAATTATTTTGAAGACGGAAAGCAATATAATGCTTTGGAAGGTTTAAGAAATTGTACTAAACCAAAATTATTTTTCTATGGCGTGCAAGATGATATGAACGACCCGGAAGATGTTAAGAAAGCATACGAAGAATCTGCGGAACCCAAGATGATAAACGCGTTAAATTCAGACCATGATTATCGCTACCACCCAGAGATTGTTGAAGAAGCCGATCAGGTAATCGGTAAGTTTTTAGATAAATTTTCCTAAAAACTTTATAAATAATTGGATAGCAGCTGAATTTCCGAAAATCACCATAAAAATAGTTTGGCAAAACACTCGGCTAATCTTTTTTGAATTCGGATGTCGCAAGCGGAGGAGGAGGGGTTTGGGGAAGAATCCTCCGCTTGCTTCGCTATTTTCTTTTGGCGAAATTCGGGCGAGATTATTTGTAAAGACATCAGTTAATAATTCGATGACTTATCCTAGGATTTTTCTGTACAACGCAAGCGTTTTTTCAATCATCATATCAGACCTAAATTGTTTTGCGGTTTCTTCGGCCGCCAATGCTACGCGGTGTCTCAAGGCGGTATCGTTAAGTAAAAGTTTTATTTTTTCTTCAGCTTCTTCAATAGTGTGGACAATAAAACCATTCTCACCATTACGAATAATCTCTGGAGCCACGCCTACAGAAAAACTTATTGGTACCAGCCCTTGCGACATCGCCTCAATTAAGCTGAGCGAAAATCCTTCATAGCGCGATGTCAACAGCGCGATTCCTCCCGCATGCTGATTTAACAGGGAAGGAATAGTATCCTTAACCGCATTTGCATTAATGGTGTGGTTTGGAATGTAATTTTTCATCCATTGCACTAACTTTTTATTCCTCGACATTACCACTGAAAACTTTTTGACTTCAGGAAATTGCTCAAAAAGCCAGATGAGACGGTCAACACCCTTGAGTTTTAGCGTGAATGGATCCTCTCCGATTCGACCAAGAAAAACAAGTGCGGGAGTACTTTTTAGATTATTGTTTGGTGTTTCAAACCAGTAATCCTCAATCGCATTATGGACAACTTCAATTTTTTCAGCCGCAATCCCAACGCCCATTAGATCCCTTTTTACTATATCTGATGTGGCAATAATATAATCAGCGCGTTC
>Ga0210016_1001389_pt1 | contig 22479 bp, 14 predicted proteins | sample CryGeyCG2014_300_FD_185454 | JGI IMG/M metagenome (GOLD analysis project Ga0210016, IMG submission 185454) | Groundwater microbial communities from aquifer - Crystal Geyser CG02_land_8/20/14_3.00 (SPAdes) (version 2) | ecosystem: Environmental > Aquatic > Deep subsurface > Groundwater | place... | reverse complement strand
ATTCCTTTTGTTAGAAGTTCCTTCATTAAGCCCTGCTTCAGTCGCTTTGTCTTCTCAATTACCTCATCAACTCTCTGTATCGCCTCGTCCACTGTTCCCAATATCTCCGCAATTTTTTGCTGCTCGGAAAGCGGGGGAATAGGAATCGCAAGTCTTTTTAATTCATTTTTTGTTATTGCTTTAAAAGTAGAACCTATTCCAAGATTTTCTAAAATATTTTTTATTTTTTGAAACCAGTAAAAATAAAAGATGTTGCTATTTTCTTTGATTCTTATAGCAGCTAATCCTCTGCCTATACATAATTTAAAAGGTGCTAAGTTAATATCCCCAACCGGCGCTCTAACAGAAAGTAATATATCATCTTCTAGAGCTATTTTGATAGGATTTGTGGTATATTTTGAAATAGTAGGATAAATACTTCCAAAATCGGCATTTCCCTGCAGAAAAGGTAATCCTTCACTATTTTCGTTAAAGGATGATGAAGGGGGAGATTGACCCATTATTAACTCAATATTTTTAATCTTTTCTAATTTTTCAGTCCGCCATTTTTCCATTTATATTTAGCCTTTTAATTATTTCTTTTCCTCTAATAATTTTCTAAATCTTTCCTTTTCTTTTGGTATAATAATCAATTCTACTGTACTTTTAAGACTTTTAAATTTTTCCTTATTAACTTTTTTGATTCTTCTCCAAATGTTGTCGTATAATAGAATAAATAGCATTAATGCTCTTTAAATAACGAGGGCACCTGTTGACTTCTTCCTTACTCTGGGTATAATATTCTTTGGCAAGAAAAACCCGGAAGTAAAAAGGAGGTCCACAGATGCCAGAGAATATTATATCACAATGCCTTCAATTGTCAAGCGTAAAAGTCGTTTCCTGTTCTGTCTATGAAGATGAAGTTGACATCCTTCGGCTTAGAAACTTCACAAGCTCGATCAATAGGAATAATACCTTTATTTATGAATAAAGGTATTATTCCTATTGACCTTTTATGACGTTTTTGGGGCATCTTTGGCAATCGCCAAGTAGCAAATATATCATCTTCTTCCTTTTTGGCTCATTTTTGGCTCATCTGGCTCATTTTTGGCTCATTTTTGGCTCGTTGCCTAAGAAAATAGGATATATCTCTTTTGCCTTTGCCGCTAATATCAAGGATTTGTTTCTCTAAAAGCTCGGTTAAATCTCTCGTAGCAGTAGGCTTAGAAACACCGTTCAATTCCTTATATTCTCTATTTGTAATTCTGCCTTTTTCCTTTACATATTTAACGGCTTTTAACTGGCGGTCGTTTAAACCAAGTTTAGACAGTGTTGATTCAGTGAATATGTCCCTTGCAAGGATTGTCCTGAATTCTACGTTCCTAATTAAAATAAACTCGGGTTCCGGCGTGCCCTGCGCCCGGCACTGTTTAACCATTTCAAGCGTTCCTGTCCCTGCCCTTTGAATATAGTCTGCCAGATAAAGCACGTTGGCGAGAAGAGGATTCGCAGGGAATGATGTATGAGGTTTTTTAAGGTCTTCAATAGTCAGCTCCGGCGGAAGACTGCCGGAATTCCACACCTCAACACGGTCAGTAAATACCATAACCTGGACGCCGGACGTGACATTGTAATTTCTATGAGCCACGGCATTGACTATCGCTTCCTCAATTGCAAAAACAGGGATTTCAAAAGGGCGTTTGAATTGCGGGGTATGCTCCTGCTGGATAACCGCCTGCTTTATAATATCCAGCACAAAACCAACGGATTTATCCACCTGCTCAAACAGATTATCGCTATAGACCTTATATGACGGAAACGGCTTATGCACTTCCGTGCCCGGCAGCTGAATGCATTTAACTTCTGCCTGCAGGAAGAACCGATGCGGATTTTTCCCAAAAAGCAGGATCGCGGCATTAGTCAACTTGCCTTCCCGCAATAGATTTAAATGAGTTAGAACATCCCTAATAGGTGTATTGATATCAAGCGGAAATTTCCTGGCATTTCTGGCAGCACGGACAAACCACCTAACCTTTTCTTCGTCGATATCGTCAAGCGCGGCATCCACGCAAATTCGTTCGTCAAAGGCGCCGCGGCCCACAATACCCTTTTCTTTCAGAAATTCAATCATACTTGCATAAACTAAACGCGTAAGATTTCCAGCATCGGTAAATCTTTTATAGCTAAAACCGCTTTTAGAATCCTTAACCTCTTTAATAAGCTTTTGGACCCCTTCTTCGCGCTTTTTGTCATTGGCGCCATTCTCACCTTTGATATAAAATAGGATTGTTTTATGTAATTTCCGGGCTTCGCAGAATTCAGCCTTAGTAGGCGATATTTTGCTCTTAACAGAACTGCCATATTTTATACCAAGCAATCCCATATATATGTCGCTCTTTTTTACCTCTTTCAGATAGGACTTCTCGGCTGGTTTGCTTTTTGCTGGGGCATCCTCAAAAAGAAAAACATCAAAATATTCGGAAAGAAGGGCGTCGTTTATGATAAAATCCTTGATCGCCCTGCGTTCCTGTTTTAACTCTTTCTGCACACCGCTTACGAATATTTTATATTTCGACATTTTTAAATCCTTTACTTTATTTCTTTAAGATAACCTTCAATTTTACTCTCAGTTGCCTGAATTTCGCTTTCCAAGCTCTTTAATTCTGACCATTCTTTTTCTATATTAATTTGCTCAACTTCTTCTTCAGGAAATACATAGAGCGTGACATTCAGGTTATAATCATTCCCCTTGATCTCGTCCAGAGAAACAGCGCGTGAATAGCCTTCTATTTCCTTAAATTCATTATAGGCATCTACAATCTTCTTTATATGCTGCTGACCAAGCCGATTCAGTTTTCTTACATCAGGATGCTGTTCGTAATCATTAGAAGAATTTATAAATAGAATTTTCTCCTTTCTTTCTTTTGGTTTTTTCTTATTCAAAATTATTATACCTCCTGGAGCACCCGTATTGTAAAATAACTTTTCAGGAAGAAGCAAGACAGATTCTATCAAATCTTCGTTGAGCACACCAGCCCTTATTGCCTGTTCTTTCCCGCCCCTAAATAAAGCACCATTGTCAATAACCACACCAATCCTGCCGTTTTTCCCATCCGCAGAAAACAGCATGTGCTGGATCCATGCCCAATCAGCAGATTGCCTTGAAATAAAACCATAAGTAAACCTGTCGCTTACAAATTCGCCTTTCTTAAGGACTTCTTCCTCGTAGCCGTCCTGGTTCCAGGGAGGATTTGCTATCACGACATTGAATTTCTTTAAACCATTGCCCTTTTTAAATTTTGGGTATAGCAGAGTATCTCCGAGAACAAGCTGCGCGTTTCTTATATCGTGGATGTAAAGGTTCATCTTCGCAAGAGCTAAAGTCTTATGGTTTGCTTCCTGCCCTGATAAAAATAGTTTATCGGCTTTGTCCCTGCTGAATTTTTCCTCAATATGCTGGTAAGAGCAAATAAGCATACCAGCTGAACCACAGGCAGGGTCATAAACGCTTTCTTCCGGTTTGGGATTGAGTATTTCAACTATAAGTTTTATTACTTCCCTCGGGGTATAAACCTCGCCTTCTTTCGCTTTTTGCGGAGCGAAATATTTCAGGATCCATTCGTAAGCATCTCCAAGTATATCAGGCGAAACATCGTAAAGAGGTTTCGCGCTGAATAATTCCACAAGCTGCCTTAATATTTCGGCGTTTTCAGGATTATTTGCAAACTGGATGAAGTCAATATTTTCAAAGGCATCCCTTAATTCCGGGTTATTCTCTCCCAGCACTTTCATCGCGCGAGAAAAGTTTTCCGAGAGTTTAACAGGTTCTTTTCGTATGTTTTCCCACAAAAATTTTTTCGGTATGTCAAAATCGTGATACATTGATTTCTGGGCTTCTTCTTCCGCCTCTTTCTCATCTAACCCATCATCAAGAGCTTCTTTATACGCTTCTTCAAATTCCTTATGCCACTTATCGCTAATGCGCTTATAAAAAAGCAGCAATAATATAAAGGAATAATCAACCCTTGTCCTGATCAAGTCGGCAGCTCTTTTTAGCAGACCTTCAAGGTCTGCCCTTGTCAAGGGCCCGCTATTTAATAAGGAAGGATCGCGCAGTAATTCTTTATTTTCTATCAGTTTATATATTCTTTTTCTTGCATCAGCTGGGTCAAGTTCCGCATCCAGCCATTTTTCTTTGCGGAATTCAGAAAGAACAACATTTACCTGGCCTTTTCCTTCTTTAAATTTTTCCTTTAATACTTTCTCCGCTTCTTCTATCCTAAAAGGCTTGTTTTTGAATTCCTGCCAGAGAACTGAATATCTACTTTCAAGCCATTTCATAGCATAACCTCCATAACTTATTAGATAAGTAATACTGCTATCACTTATGAATATACCATATAATCACTCAAAAGTCAAGTTTTTTGTTGTTTTTATATTTTTAGTGGTAAATCAGCTAATTACGAGCGAAACATAGGCAGACAGGTGAAGTAAGTTTGGCGAGAGATTGCTTCGTCGCTCCGCTTCTCGCAATGACTTAAAATTAGAATTTGCCTTGCAGGACGTTAGAATCGTAAAAGGTCTTTTCTTCTCAATGCCTGTTCTGCGATCATTTTAAGGACGGCTGAGTTCTTTTCAAAAAAGTTTTTCATCGCCTTGCAGTAACGGTAAAGCCCGCTAACCCTCATCTCGGGGCAGCTGTTGTTGCACAGGGAGACCCATTCGCACCTGCGGCATTCTTGCGGGAATACCGATTTGCGCCTTATGAAGTCCCGGCATTTTCTGCTTTCCGCGATCTTATCAAGGTCGCAGGGATAATATCCGGCGAACGCTTTCTGAACGGAGGGCACGTCGCAGTAGTAAAGCGAAAGATCGGATGAAAGCGTAAGCGCGCCGGCACACTGCCTGCCCAGCATGCATTCTGAGGCAGGGATGCCCGCGCTTGCTTTCAGCAGGTCGTCGAATTCCCTTATGAAAACATCCTTCCAGTCAGTCTTCCATAAATTAAAAAGCGTGTCAAGCGCGCCTTCCAGTTCTTCGCCCGAAAGGAACCACCCTTTAGAGTAAAAATCCGGGAAACAGGTTATGTACTGCTGGTAAAAACACCCTTCGGATTTCAGAAAATTATATACTCCGCCTGTTTCTGAATAATTGTGTTTCGCAAGTACCGACACGGTATTGAAATCAACGCCGGTTTTCTGCATCAGCCTTACCGCGCCCATTGTCCTTTCAAACGAGCCTGGCCTGGCTTTGTCGTTTATCTCCTTCGGTCCGTCTATGCTTATGCCGGTAAGCACATTGTATTTTTTAAAGAGCGAGCAGAAATCTTCGGTGAGCAAGTGCCCGTTTGTCTGGACTGAAAATGCGGCCGGAACCCGGCTTTCGGCTATTGCGGAAAAAACATCTTCGTAGTATTTTATCCCGGCGAGCAGCGGTTCACCGCCCTGAAAAACAATGCTGACCGGCCTTCCCGCTGCCCTGGCAAAATCCAGGATGAAGTCCGTTGTCTCGCAAACGCCCAGCGCCTTATCTGTGCCGCCTTTATGATGGGTGTAGTAACAGTAAGCGCATTTTAAATTGCACCTGCCCCCCACCGGCTTTATCATTGCGGAAGTATAAGGAAAAGAATTCATATTAATACCACACATTTAACCACGAATTTCCACTAATTTCCACGAATTCTAAACTATGTAAACTCTGTAAACTTTGTAAACTGCATTTGTAACCACAGGTTAACACAGGTTAAATAAAAATCCTTGTTGTTGCGTTGACACGTTGATACGCTGATACGTTGACACGCTTTTAACTATGACTCTCTGACTCGGCGCCTGCCCGCCGATCTTGCTGGGCGGAACTCTTTGACTCTAAATTCAGCCGCACATTTACACTCAGGCCCAGGAGGTATTGAATTTTGAAGGGAGGATCTCGGGTACTTTCTCCCCTGCCTCAGCCATTTTCGCGATCAGCCTTTCCTTCAAATGAGCCGCTGCTTCGGAATACTGGTTCCTGCCTGCGAGGTTATTCAGTTCCCACGGGTCAGCGAACAGGTCGTACATCTGGTATTCCGCGTACGTATCGCTTGAAGGAGCTTCGTGCCCTTTGCGGTCAGGGGTTGCCACGCAATATTTCCACTGCTCGGTGCGTACCGCCCGGCTGATAAGCGATTCGCTTATCTGGACGAAGATCTCATTTTCCCAGTTTACGGCTTTTCTGTCAACCAGCGGCACAAGGCTTTTCCCCTGCATTGTTCCTGGAACCTGCGGTAATCCCGCAGCTTCAAGCAGGGTCGGGGCAAGATCCACTATCCCAACAAGCTCTTTGACCGCGAGCCTGCGGTTGAAGCCCGGGCCCCGCATAACGAAAGGTATCCTTATCGAACTGTCGTGGCAGGACCTCTTGTATTCCCCCACCCTTGTGTGGAAATGGCACCCGTGGTCAGAGAGGAACACGATTATTGTATTTTCAAAAACGCCCTTTTTCTTCAGCGCGCTGATTATCCTGCCCAGGCACTCGTCAATGCGGGCGATACTGCCGTAATAATCCGGAAGCTGCTCGAACCAGTCCCCTGTAAGCGCGAGCAGGTCAGGCGGGACATACGGGTTCCTATATTTCTTCGCGTAACCTTCAGGACCTACCATTCTATTCAGGTCGTTCTGCTGGTGGGGCTCAAGATAGGAGATCATCGCGAAGAATGGCGAATTGCCATCCTGCTCCAGGAACTCTATGAGCTTCTCTGTAACGAAATCCACCCTGTAAACACCGGAAAACCTCACCTCTTTGCCGGAGCCATCGTAAAGCGTTCCCTCGTAAGGATGGGATGTAAATTCAAGCACGTTTGAGGCGACCCAGTAATCCGCGAAACCTGCCCTGTGCTGCGGCGGCACGTATCCGGGGTCCTTGTCGTAAAGATGCCACTTGCCCACGTATCCTGTCCTGTACCCGGCTTTTTTGAAGCAGTGCGCCAGGGTGTTGTCCTGCGCTTTGAGCAGGGGCCCATTCCTCCACACGCCATGAGTGGTCGCGTACTGCCCGGTCAGCAGGCAGGCGCGGGCAGGCGCGCATAAAGGCTGGTTTGTGAACGCGTTCTCGAAAAACACTCCTTCCTTCGCAAGTAAATCCAGGTTGGGGGTAAGGCCCATCGGATTTTTATGCACGCCAAGCGTATCCCATCTTTGCTGGTCAGTGAATACTATCAGGACGTTGGGCTTCATTGTTTTACTCCCTTGTTTCGTAACATCGTGCATCGTTCATCGTACATCGTAAAAAAATAGTTTACATAGTTTATAAAGTAAAATTATTTCGTGCTTTCGTGACACTTTCGTGTCTTCGTGGAAATCTTTTACTTTTGCGCTTTGACCTTTGAGCTTTAAGCTATGTGCGATACGCCACCTTCGGCCATATGCGATCTTTATTTCCAGTACCGACCCTGTTTAAGCCATTTCAGGATCTTGCGGGCGTGATCTTCCCTGCCGGTCTCGGTAAGGCGCTGCGCGTAGGCAGCGGCGTCGTTGCGCGTATGCCAGGGCCCGCCTTCTTTCAAAACGGTCTGCATCGGGTCGATCCCGCTCTCAGAAGTTTGCATCATTTGTTTATGCCAGGATTCCAGCATTCCCAAAAGTTTCTTTACGGTCTCGGGGTTTTGTGTTGCAAGGTTCCGGGTTTCGTGCGGGTCGTCCCTAACGTTAAAAAGCATTGTCTCGGGAAAATCCTTCAGCCCCTCGTGAAATGTTTTTATCATTACGTAATCCTGCCACCTGACAGCCCGCTGGCAGGACCACGCGCAGTTGGAGACCACCAGAGATTCCCTGCCTTCCGGCTTATTATCCAGGAGGGAGTCCTTAAAACTTTTACCGTCCCACCTGGCCGGAACTTTTATCCCGAGAAACTCAACTAATGTCGCGGCAAGGTCAACCTGGTAATGCAGGGAACTGTCCTCCCCGGGCTTCAGCCCCGGCCATTTGACCATGAACGGGATCCTATTCGTTATGTAGTCCGCTGTCTGGTGATCACCGTAAACGTTCAGCTCTCCGATATTCTCCCCGTGGTCTGACGTGACGATTATCGCGGTATCCTCAAGCACCCCGTTATCTTCCAGGATCTTAAGGATCTTCCCGATATATGTATCCGCGTATCTTATACCCTGGTCGTACCCGTCAATGAACTTGTGGAATTTGCCCAGCGTGTCTATCAAGACCGGCGTTTCAGGATAGTTCTTTGCCCACCAATCAAGCTCTCCCTTGCTGCCTATCCCGATCGTCTCGCTCGCGCTGTGCGGCCCGAAACTCCCGAGGTGCTTGTCAAGCAATTCTTTTGTAAGCCATTTTGCCTGGGGCGCAGTGCCTCCCAGGTCAGCCCTTTCATCCTTCGGCGTCCGGTACGGCCCGTGCGGGTCCCAGAAATTCAGGTGCAGGAACCATTTATCTTTCTTCGCGTTCTTCTCAAGCCAGGGCATGGCGTAGGAATATATCTCTTTCGCGATCTCTGACCCGCCTCTTTTGCCTGTGTTGAACATTTCCCTGAACCCCGAGTAGAACCACCAGGCAGCGTGCCTTTCAGCAAAAGGGCTTACCGAAACGGTGTAGTATCCGGCGCTGTTTATCATTTCAATGAAGCCAAAATATTTCGGGATGTTCCCGAAATTCCTGTCCGCGCCGATAATGCAGGGGTCTGCCGCGGTTCCGCCGTGCCCCACTACCCCGTTGTGTATGCCAAGCCTGCCTGAGAACATCGCAGCCCTTGAAGGAAGGCAGGGCGCGTCCGAACAGTAGCAATTGTCAAACCTTACTGCCCCTTTCGCTATCCCGTCTATGTTGGGGGAAGTGTTCCTTCCATACCCGTAGCATCCCAGATGGTCAGGACGAAGTGTATCGATGTCAAGGTACAGTATACGCATGCGTTACTCCTTTAATTCAGTGTTAAAGAGTCCCGCCCAGCAAGATCGGCGGGCAGGCGCCGAGTCAGAGAGTCATAGTTAAAAGCGTGTCAACGTATCAGCGTATCAACGTGTCAACGCAACAACAAGGATTTTTATTTAACCTGTGTTAACCTGTGGTTACAGATTTAGTTTACAAAGTTGACAGAGTTTAATTCGTGGAAATTCGTGTTAATTCGTGGTTAAACTTCGTGTTCCGCAATATATTGTTACAGTTTGAAAAGTTTTTTGCCAATGAATTCCGATATCCGCGGATAACCGGGCAGTTTCGCGCTGACCCTGACTTTCCCGCTCTTTTTAACCCACTCAACCTCTACGTCACCTTTGGGAGTGCGCACGCTCCATATGCGGTTAAGCAGAGCGTCGCTTGAATGAAAATCAGCCCTGAAAGAAACCGGGTATCGCCTGTCAACCGCTTTTACCGAGTGTATCAGGACCGGTGAGCTGAAATTCCTTATCACTATCTGCGCCATCCTGAAACCCCTGTCAACCAGAACCGTGCCAACCTGCTGCCTGCCTTCCCTCAGTATGTACCTGTCCGCGAAACCGTAATCCCCAAGTTTTACCTTCAGCCTGGAATCCACGAGCTGTTCCTCGTACGCGATATCAACGATGGAACCTTCCGGCGCGGTTATGTCAAGCACAAACCTGCCTATGACCTCTTTCCTGAAATCAAAAATTACCGCAAACCCGCCCTTATCCGGAAGCGGATCTATTTTTACGCAGTGCTCTCCTCCAAGACAAAAGCAGCTGAGTTTCTGGGAATACGCGCTGGAAATGTCCGTATGTTTTTCCTCGGATACTGTTTTTGCCGCGTCGGTATCTTCGGGGTTTTCAAAAGCCGGGACCGAAGCAATGATCGGTATGCCTGCGCAGAGAAAAATTGACTCCCTTAAAGAGGGAACGTCCCTGGGCAGGAGTTTTTTGCCTGCGAGCGAACCCGCGTTCGCAATTTCCTGGGCTTGTTCCCATTTTAAACCGTCTTTTCCCTCTGTCCATCCCTCAGGCTCAAGCCGCATATCCCTAAAATCCGCGAATCCTGTCTGCAGCGTAAATATCGGTGTATTTTCTTTCCACTCCTGTGTTTCAAGCACCTCCCAGGAATAATCGCTTTCAGTTATGCCGTCCGCCTGGACAATGACCGCCGGCAAAGCGGGAGCAGATGTGAATGTCGGGATGTTCCAGCAGCAGGAAAGCACAGCGATAAAATTCTCGCCCTTTCTCAGAAGGCCCGTAATATCATAGGCGTCAAAGAAATTAACTGTCCTTGTCCCCCTGGCAGGCCCTTGCCCTGCCACGAAGGAATTAACGTAAAGGATATAATAGGACTCGGCCGCGATGCGCAAAAGAACTTTTCCGGTGGGTGCATCATCCAGCGTGAATTTCTTCCTCGCCCTGAAATGAAAATTCTTTTTCTTCTCGCTTCCGGCAGGCGCTATCCATTTTGCGGTCTCGAAAGGTTTGCTCTCCATGTTTCCTCGTGATATAAATTCTTGATTTATCTGTCATTGCGAGGAACGAAAGTGACGAAGCAATCTTGTATCTGGATTGCCACGCCCTTCGGGCTCGCAATGACATGCTGGTTATAAATTAACACCACGGACCACTAGTTACTAGTCACTTGTTACTTGTTACTATCATGCCGCGCAAATAATCGTTATTTTCTAGCATCCAGGAATCCAGGCTCGCGCGCAGCTGCTTTTTGGCCTGCGCGTATCCAGGGTCTTGCGCGACGTTGTTGAACTCGTCCGGGTCTTTTTTAAGGTCGTAGAGTTCCTCGGCAGGCCTTTGCCCTTTGAACCTTTCATGCACGTGTTTCGCGGCAGGGCTGTTCAATATATCTTCAGGCAAAACAAGCATGGGACCCTTTTCAAAATTCCTTATATACTTGAACTCGCGCGTCCTTACGCAGCGTTTGGGGTCATAGCAATCATGCCAGTCTTTCTGGGCATAGATTGCTTCCCCCGATACAGCATCGGGGTCGCAATGACAGTTGAATAAAGGAACAAGGCTCCTGCCCTGTATGCTCCTGTCAGCAGGTATATCCAGCAGGTCCAGTAAGGTGGGCAGAAGGTCAATATTGCTGGTAAGCCTGCTGATAACCGTGCCTTCCGGGATCACCGCAGGCCATTTGACCATGAACGCGGTCTTTATGCCCGGGTCATACAGAGTGGACTTAGCTCCGGGAAAACCTATGCCGTGGTCAACCGTGTATATAAAAACAGTGTTCTCTTCCAACCCGGCCTTTTTGACGGCGTCAGCGAGTTTCCCGGCGTTATCGTCAACTTCGCGCACAAGGCCGTGGAATTTCGCGACCTCGCTCCTTATTTCCGGGCAGTCAACAAGATAAGGCGGGACCCACACCTTTTCAGGGTCTGCGCCTTTATACCTGGTGTTGTTAAACGGCAAATGAGTTTCAAAAAAACCTATCGCGGCGAAAAAGGGTTTTTTATCCTTTCTTTCACTTACGAACTGCGCGGCGGCATCTATCACTTCCCTGCACAGAACCCCGTTCGTGCGGGCGATATTTTCGTAACCGCTTTTCGCCGGGTCTGTGCGCTCGTGCTGGAAACCAAAAAGATAGGTCGAGTAACCCGCGTCTTCCAGGTAATGGGGAAGGGATCTTTCGGTGTCAGGCATGTCCCATCCCCTGTTCACCAGGCCCATAAGCCCGTTTGAAACAGGATACCTGCCTGTGATAATACTGCCCCTTGAAGGGGAACACAGCGGTGTCGTGCAGAAATTGTCCGTGAAAAGCGCGCCCTGCGACGCGATCCTGTCTATGTTCGGTGTCTTTACGGACCTGTCCCCGCAACACCCGAAGTGAGTGCCTGTGTCGTGGCTTGTTACAAGTATTACGTTCGGCTTCTTCATATGAAACCTTTAACCACAGATTATCACAGATTTCCACGGATTTTATTTTACAATATCATTATTCGTAATAAATAGAATAAATTTGTTATAGTATATTATATATTATTTTATAAAAAAAGCAAGAAAAAGTAAAAACCGCCTTTCCTGGCGGTTTTCTTTAATTCTACGCGGAGATTTTTTTCAGTTAAAACTCCGCTGTTACTGATATCCTGTGAGTGTATCCAAGATCACTGGAAGGGTCGTTATCCCAATGAATAAACCGGAACTGGATTCCGCCGTACATCCATCTATCCCTGATTAGAATTTTGATTATAGTAGTTTACAGACCACCTTTGAAAACAGCGTTTTCACGCATTATTCAGGTTTAAAATAATCCCTTTATAGCCTTGTAATTTCATAACTCTTAAGGACCCATTTTCCTTTCGGTGTCAGTTTGTGTAGAATTTTTTTACCTTCGCATATTTTTTGCGTAAAACCCTTTTTATCTAATTCAGTAAGCAAAATATTTAAGGTTGCTCGCTTGAAGAGTGTTTTTTCCTGCAATATTTTATCTGATGGCGACAAAGGTTTTAATTCCAATATCTTCATTATTTGATATTCTTTAGATTCAATCCCGGATGCTAAAAGTTGTTTTTCACTTAAAACTTTAAAAGCGAAATCGACGTTAATTGGCTTTAGCAGTTTGCTAGCGCTTGCTTCGCTAAGAATAAAAGATGTATATCTTAAAAGTTCCCGGATGCTTCCATTGGAAACGTCTTCAAGAAATATATTAGTTTCTTCTGCAAATGGATATTGATAATTTTCACCAGCACAAGGTTCAAATCTCTTCTCCAAAATCAATTTTGCCATGCTACCTGCTGATGGCTTTATAGGTCCCAATGGGATAATATCAGTAAATCTTGATCTATACTTAGAATTTACATCTCCAAGAAAAATATTCTCAATTTCTTTTCGTGTTGTAAAAAAAACTTTGCACTTGTTAGATACTAAAAGTGACTCTATTTGTAAGAGAATAGTCTCCTGAGTGGATTCCGGCAGATGGTCACTTTCATCAATAAAGATAATAGGCGGGTGTTTTATGTGATTTTTTACGGCGACTAATATTTTACCCAGTATCTGTTCCGTATCAAATGGTAGACGCCTTCTTGTTTTTTCTGTTCCTTTCTTGGAAGATACTTTTCCTTCTATAATAACTCCTGCCTTGATATCACCTGCCATTTCTTCTGTTTCTTTTTTGCAATATAAAAAATCTTCCCCAAGATTCTCTGCCCCTTTTATTTTCAATCTGCAACCAAATTCTAGCAAATCATGAGTTATCAAATCAAGGATCTGGCCTTCTTGTTGTTTAGATTCAGATAGATTAATTCGTATAAAATCTTCATTCTCTCTGGGAATCCCTAGATAGCAAACCAAAGAAGTTTTGCCTAGGCCTGCTTTGCCTGAAATCAAAATGTGCTGAGAAATGTTGGTATCGAAATACCTTTTTAAAAGCTGGAGTTCTTTCTCACGGTTTACAAAATAGGCCAATTCTTCCTGCATTAACAATGGGTTTATCGATAAAAACGGTTCCTTATTTAACCCAAGATATTCCCAGGCCATCTTCCCTCCTCCTGCTACAAGTGTTGCAAATATGCTGATATTATAACACATTTAGCAGGTTTTGTCAAATTATGTCAAAAATAATGACTTTATCATCCTTTTACTACCTATCTCACTCACAATACCAAATAGAGTTATTTAAAAGTCCTGCTACAAGTGTTGCAAATATGCTAATACTGTAACACATTTAGCAGAATAAAATTATCAAATTTTTAATGATAATCTACTTTTTTGCAAGGACCATAAACCACTCGCCGCACAACTCTGACACGTTATTTAAACTGATAAATTGGTCACCCTCATCTCAATCTTCCCCCATCCCGCCCAGTCCGCCAATATTCGTGGCGGAGCGGGCAAGCAAGCTTGCCCCTACGCTACAAAATCCCCCTCAATCCCCCTTTGTTAAAGGGGGGGATGTCCGAGGAAGATTATGGATAAACAATCCTATTTTAAGGAAAAACTGCCCTGCAGGCGGATGTCCCGGGAAGAACTGCCGATAAGCACCTCAAATTCACCCGGCTCAGCCACCCACCCCTTTTTCTCCGGGCTGTAAAACGCAAGGCAGTTCCGGTCAAGCGTGAATTCCACCTTCGATCTTTCACCCGGCTTAAGGTTTATCCTTTTAAAACGTTTCAACTCTTTGGGCGGCCTGGGAACACTTGACTGCAAATCCCTTACGTAAACCTGCACGACCTCAGCTCCCTCAACCTTACCCGTGTTCTGGACGTCAAGGCTGACCCTCACCTTTCCTTTTGCGTCCACGGTCTTCGGCTCGATTTTAAGATTTGAAAATTGAAAGATTGTATAGGAAAGCCCGAAGCCGAACGGGAACCGAGGCTCCACGCCCTTGGCGTCAAAATACCTGTATCCAACGAAAATGCCTTCAGCATATTCAACCTTGCCGTTCTCCCCCGGATAATTCCCGTAAGCCGGGCAGTCCTCCCACCTTTTGGGGAAAGTCACGGGAAGCTTGCCTGAAGGATTTACGTCTCCGAAAAGCACGTCAGCGATCGCGTTTCCGCATTGCTCCCCGGGGAACCACGCCTCCACAAGCGCGGGTATCTTGTCGATCCATTTTTCCATAAGCACGGGTGATCCGGTGTTCAGGACCATGACCGTGTTTTTATTGGCGGCAGTCACGGCGTCTATCAGTTCCTCCTGGCACGCGGGAAGCTCAAGCAGGCTCCTGTCAAACCCCTCGCTCTCAAGCGCGTCCGAGGTACCGCAGAAAAGCAGAACAGCATCCGCTTTCTTCGCCGCATCAACCGCCTCAGCGACCGGGTCAAGGCCGGGCCCGTCCCATATCAGCCTCATCGAAGCCACTCCCTGGTTCTCGTAATATTCCAGGCATATGTCGTAAGCCCTGCCTTTTTCAAGCTCAACCGTCGCGGTCTTCCTCTGGGCTCCGTGGTCATTCCAGTCGGAGAACCGAAGCACGCCGTCCAGAAAAAGGCGTACTCCGTCATCGCTGACAGTGCTTATCCTGTATTCCCCGTTTTCCGGGGCGACAATCCTTCCGGTCCACCTTATCGAGAAATCGTCAGCCTTCCACCCGGAACGCGGGCCTCCGCCTCCCCAGTTAAAATCAATTGTCGGGTCGATCCTCGTGTAAACGGGTTTTCCGGCAAGGCGCTTGTTCGCGAAAAACTCCGCTTTAAGCCCGTGGCGCGCGGTTTCCGTGTCTGGTGTAAGAAGATACTGCGAATCAATGGCTATCTCGTCTGTCAGACCGCTTCCCTGAGCGTAATAAACCGTGATCTTATCCCCAACCTTGTCCTGTATCCCTTTCAGCGGGCTTATCGAGTAATAAGGATTTACGTGCGAGCTTCCCCCTCCAGCAAACCTCGCCACCGCGGCATTCGGACCTATGATCGCGATAGACCTTATTTTGTTTTTATCCAGAGGAAGTATATTGCCCTCGTTCTTCAAAAGCACTATCCCCTGCCTGGCTATTTCAAGCGCGAGCGCCTTGTGCTCATCGCAGTTAACGGTCCTAAGGCTCACCCTTTCAAGCTTGTCAAGCTGGCCCGTGCTTATCAGCGCCCTGAGTATCCTGGCTACCTTGTCATTTATTATTTCCTCGCTAACCCTGCCGTCATTAACGGCATTCAAAAGCTTGTTTCCGCCGAAGAATTCCCCTGTCGGCATTTCCAGGTCCAGGCCGGCGTTCGCTGCCTCGACCGTGCTGTGCGTGGCTCCCCAGTCCGAAAGCGCTATGCCCCTGAATCCCCATTCCTTTTTCAGGACGTCTGTCAGAAGGTATCCGTTCTCAGTGCAGTGATAACCGTTGAGCTTGTTATACGCAGCCATCACCGACCAGGCTCCGGCTTCCTGGATGCTCGCCTTGAAAGCCGGGAAATATATTTCGTTAAGCGTCCTTTCGTCCACTACAGCGTTTATGCTTCCTCTTTCCCATTCCTGGTTGTTGCACGCGTAATGCTTGGGGCAGGATATCACGTTCTGGCTCTGCACCCCCCTGATATATGCCACTGCCATCCTTGAAACAAGCCAGGGGTCCTCCCCGTAGCTTTCAAAATCCCTTCCCCCGTGCGGTTCGCGGTTTATGTTTATGCAGGGGCCCAGGTGCACGTTCCTTCTTTTCGCCCTTGCCTCCAGGCCCATCGCCTTACCCATTTTCTCTACGATCGCGGTATCCCACCCTGCAGCCACAGCTATCGAGGAAGGGAAGCAGGTTGACCTGTCCCAGTTTATGCCCACAGGCCCGTCAGTCGGCTTGATCGGCGGTATGCCCAGGCGCTTTATCTGTTTTGTCTCAGAACCCCTGCCAAAGACCATATCAACTTTTTCTTCCAGCGTCATCCGGCTTATGAGCAGGCTTACGCTGTTCTCGATATCAGCGGCTGACGCCGCCCGCGCTCCCGCGCTTCCCGCCGCGGCTAAAATGATCAGTCCCGTAATCAATATCCGTTTATGCATAACGCTCCCTTTGTATTATCATGAGTTTAAAGGCGTGTCAACGTGTCCACGTATCAACGTGTCAACGCAATTGCAAGGAAACTATTTAAATTAATCAACTTCAGTTCAATCTCACAATCTTACATCTCTCAATCTCACAATTCTTATTCTCTCACCACAAGGTCCGAGCACCCGGGAGCATCCGCTTCTTTATCCGCAAGCCCTACCAGCCATTCCGGGAAACCGTTGCCCGCGTCTTCCTTCGCAAGCGCGAAAAGTTCCTTGCATACCTGCGCGTTCTCTGCTGCCACGCTTTTTGCGAACGGGTCCTTTGTAGCCAGGTCGTAAAGCAGGATTCCTTTGCCGTTGACCTTGCAGTTGAACCACCACCTGTCCGTTATGACAGTCGGGGTTGAGCCCCAAGCAACCGTAACGTGGTCCCGCCTTCCCCTGTCGCCTTCAACCGCGTCTTGCAGGAAAGGCCTGCCGTCGATCTTTCCGGCAGGCTGCACACCGGCTGAATCCAGAATGCAGGCCGAGATATCCGTGTGCTGGACGAACATATCGCTTTTCTTCCCGGCATTTACAGCCCCCGGCATACGTATGAGCAGAGGTATCTCATACACCTCAGGTGCTGAAGGATATCCCCTTTTGCCCGTGAAATTCCTATCCCCTATGGAATGGCCGTGGTCTGAGGTCAGTATGACCATTGTATTGTCCAGCATGTTCAGTTTCTTCAATTTTTCCATAAAATACCCGAACCACCTGTCGCACATAGTGACTTCGCCGCTGACGTTGGCCTGCAGGCGCGGCAGGTATTTCTTCTCGGCTTCCTTCATCTCTCCGTACCTGGATATCACGTGCTCCTGCTCCTCTTCTTTGCGGTACATCTTCCTGTAATGCTGCGGCACAAGCCAGGGCTCGTGCGGGTCAAAAGATTCCACTGTCAGAAAGATCTTATCAGCGTCCTGGTTCTGGTCAAGCCATTTCATCGACTCGTTAAGCACGCGCGGCGCAAAATAATCCTCTTCCCTGGTCCTTCCGTGCATGTTCATTATACACTGCTGGACGAATTCGATCGTCCACTTGTTCTGGAATTCCTTCGGAAGCCAGTAGTCTATTTCCTTTTGCGTGAGCCTGGGGCCTGACCTTGCGGGGTCTGTTTCCTGCCCCCTGAGGAACGTCCACTGGCTGAACCCCCTGAAGAAGTTCTTCGAAGGCTTGAACATGTGGTAAACGTCCGAAATAAGGCCTGAGCGGAACCCGGCCGCGGTAAGCATTTCAGCAAGCGTTGGCTGGTCCTCAGGTATGGGCCCCCATCCCGGCGCCCCGACAAAATCCCCCTTGAGCCTGAAATCCGCGTTATGGAAAGGATAAACCCTTTGCCCTGTGTAGATCGCCCTTCTTGCCGGGAGCGTTGGCAGGGATTCAGGAAATGCCTTTGTGAATATAACGGATTCTTTCGCGAAAGCGTCGAAACTCGGGGTATAGATCCTGCCCCACGGAGGCGAGCCGTATACCCCGACGCAGTCCCTGCGCAGAGAATCAAAAATAACCAGAATTATGTTCATCTGCTCCTCACATTGTCATTGCGAGCAATAGCGAAGCAACCCCGCTTCTAAAAACAAGATTGCTTCATCACTCCGCTCTTCGCAATGACCGATCCATTATTTTTTCATTCCATCCGGTCCGCATCGAACACGCTTATACCCACATCCTCTTTATTGATTGAATAAACGATAAAGATCCTGTTGTCTTTTACAAGCACGCCCGGATACTGGTAACCCGGCCCCTTGTGCATGCCCTCGAACCGCATGTTTGTTTCTTCTACGCGTATAAAGTACTGCCTGTAAAATCTGGCGCCGTCATCCGAAACGCTTATGGTCAGGGGGATACGAAACCACTTCTTTTCGTTATGCGAGTTGCCTATTATAAAGAACCTGCCGTCTTCCAGCCTGCCGCACGCAAATTTCGCGATGTTATCCGGAAAACCTGTCCTTTCAACAGACCCCCAGGTATCCCCGTTGTCCGCGCTTTCGCAGGCGTAAAGGAAGCCGGAGCCGGTGTCGTCCCGGAAAAACATGGTTATAACGCCCTTATCATTTTCAAACCAGCTGGGCTCTGTCATAATATGCTTGTCCTGTGACTGCGGCAATGTTATCTTACGCCATCCCGAAACGCTGTCCAAGGTATCGTTCACGAGCAACTGTGTGATCCCGCGCTTGTCCTCGCCGGGTATTATCCACCTGCCCGGACCGGTGCGCCTGGGGCTTTCGTTCGCTATGAAATCCGCGTGGATGGATCCGATCTTTTCCTCAGGAACTCCGTTCCTGACAACTCTTGCCTCAGCCTTCAGATCATCAGACCATTTCTGGCCTTTTACCTCGTTGTTGTAGGAAACGCCGGAAAAAGTGCAGAAGTAGCCTGTAAGCTCCTGCTCGTCAACCCGCCACCCTGCGGCGAACCTTCTCAACGGTAATTCAGGCCCGTCAGGGTCCTCCGCAAATATCCCCTTCATCTTCCACTTACAGCCGTCATCAGACTCCGCCCACCTGACAAGCTGGCTGCTGCTATCCTCGTCTTTCAAAGAGTTAGACCACATAGCGAAGAATTTTCCGTTACAGAAGGTGATCTGCGGATGATGGGAGTATTTGAACGGGTCAAGCCGCGCGTCGTATACAAGCGCTGACCGCACTCCTTCAAGCTGAACCTTCTTTTTAAAATTCGCCGTTATCATTTTTACCGCCTAAACCTGTTTAACCACGAATTTGCACTAATTAGCACGAATTTTAGTTACTGAATTCGCTGAAACCAACAATTCAGAATCTTAATCCCACGAAAAACTATAGAGAACTCTATTGTTATTATCAAAACAAACTGCTTCTAACCATATTTTTTTATCGTATACAAATATTTCCTTTACTTTTTCTTTATTCATATCAAATCTTGCGGGAATTTTGATTATTCCTTTCCATTTATCTTTTTCCCAGATGCTTTTTACTCTATATATATTTATTTTATATCCTAATGGAAATTTATAGCTATATTTAACTTGTGTTAAATCCAAGTCGTAAGGATAAATTATTATATCTGGTTTGCCGTATTTTTCTACTATTTCTTCTTTATATGTACCGACTTTAAATTTTTTATTTAAACTTGCATTAGTAATTATTACTATTATAACACTTATTAAAATTACTGCCAAAATAATTTTTAAAAAAATGCCTTTTTTCATTTGCTTACTTTCCTTTTTACTTTTTTAATTTTCGCGTTTTTTTATTTGGGGCAGACGCCCTGTATTATGACGCGCCTTCCTTTCCCTTTCTCAATGATCTTCTGCGCGGTCACGGAAGCGGTGGGTGCCACGTATATCACCTGATCCTCCCGCAAACCGGCAAGGTATCCCTCAAAATCGTCAGCCGCAGCGTCATTTATCTGGATCCCGCGCAGTTTCTTCATTTTTTTAAAGGCATCCGCGTGCTGGAGATGTTTGCCGCACAGGTGCATGGTGCCGCCTTCAGGGTAAACAGAAAGCACCTGCTCGTCAAACGCCACTATTGTTTCCGCGTAGGTCCTGCCTGAAACCAGGTGGGTCGAACACCCGCATATATGGCCGAACCCGTCAGGCGTGTACCTGCTGGACGCGGCGTAATGGCGGACCCTGGGGCCAAGCATCCCGAACGCCTTGTGCAGCTCAATGATAATCCCGGTAATCGTTTCGAGGGCGGACACCGCTTCATCCCTTTTTTCCATAAGCGTTACCAGGAATTCTCCGCCGAACAGGTTCATGGCGATATTCAAAGGGCTTGAAAGAACAGGCGTGCTTATCTTTATTTCCGGAGGCACTGAATCCAGAAGGAACTTCGCAAGCTCATATGACCGCAGGAAAACATCCGAACTGCCGAGATCAGGCCTTTTAAGCTTGCCGGGCCTGCAGCTCAGCTTCTTCGCGAAGATCGTGCCGGATCTGTGGAACACCTTACAGCCGAAGATAACGTCCAGGTAATGAACGCCGAAAGGCCATATCTCCGCGACCGGGCTGTAAAAAGTGTTTTTGCTGAGAACGGGAAGTATGTTTCCTATGTCAGCAAGGGCCCTTTCCTTTACCTTGTTAAAATCGGACAGCATATCCTCTTCTTCGTGCGCCGGCAGGCCTGTAAGGAATATCGGCTCTTTCGGATGCCTACCGCCGAACATCTCCCTTATCCTGCCGTCGTGATGCTCAAAGTGTTTTTGCAATTCTTTATTCATTCTTCCATACCCGTATGAAAAATAAATTTTTTCTGCCGCGAGGGGTATTCCCGTAGCGGGCTTTAAAAATTTTGACTGAAACCCGGAACAGTCAAAATTTTAGAGTGAGCAGGCAGTCAGATGCGAGCGGCCCGCCGAGGGAATCACCGAGAAAAGGCAGAAGAAATTCATTTTGAAAAGATTTCTTTTATGGCTTCTAGTGTGGTGTCACATAAATCCCTTGACATTTGATTCTGCTTTGAGTTGTCATTGCGAGCGACCAAAGGGAGCGTGGCAATCTCGATTTTTAGGTCGAGATTGCTTCGTCGTTAACACTCCTCGCAATGACAGCCCAAATGTAAAGATCTGTTAGAGACACTACACTAGGTAGCCCATGCCGTTCTTTGTGTCCGGCTCAAGGTAGCTTCCTTCGGTCCATTCGTTCCAGGCGTTGATGTTAAGGATACGCGGCCCGTTGAGTTTTTCAAGTTTTTCTCTTGTGAGAGCAAGGGCTTTTTTGAAAGCGGCGGGCGTGTTCTTGGAAATAATGTTCGTGAACGGGTAGCCTTTCGGCTCCCAGATATCCGACTGCTCTGTGCGGGGGCTTGAGTCCCATCCCATCGTCACGTTGGGGTAATAAGGGACCTTGAACATCTTCAGGGCTTTGTCCCAGTATTTGAAATACCCGTCCCTTATTTCTTCGTAAGGCGTATACGGAGCTTTGTCCAGGCCGACGTGGTGCACCCAGACGTAGGAAGTCACGCTGTCCGCTCCCAGATCCCTGACAAGCGCGGCAGGGTCAGCGGGAACAATCGCGCCCGGAAGCATCGCGGCTCCCCACACAACAAGGTTGAAATGCAGGTCTTTAAAACCCGCTGCCCTGGTCTTTTTCCTGAACCTTTCAAAAGCCTCCTGCATCGCTTTCAGCGAACCCAGGCCTTTTGCCATGTTCCCGATGTCATACACGGAAAAATACGGGCAGCCGTCCACGCAGAAATAGGAAGGGTGCCTGAAATATTTTTCTATGATGTAATCCGCGACCCTGTCGAACTGCTTGGGATCCACCCTGCCGCTGCGCAGAGTTCCGGGAGTTGCGCTAAAGCCCACCGGGTGGATATTTGACCACTCATGGTTCGCCCACATCAGGCAGAACTTGACGCGGTCGTTGTTCTTCGCGCCCATATATCCTTTTTCCAGGCACCTGCCCAGGAAGGTTTTTTCTTCATACCAGTACCAGTCGAAGATCCAGAAATCAACGCAGTTGTCCGCTGCCGCGCTGATCTTCGTCTCCATCACCTTGGGGTCTGCCTCGTCAGCATAACCCCACAGCGGAACAACCGGCTGGGCGTGGCCTTTAAACCTGGGAGTTGCCCGCTTTACCAGCTCCCACTCGGTCCAGCCTTTGCCGTGGTCCTTCTCGTTCATCGGGTCAACGTGGAAATTCGGGAAATAATACGCGCCTACCTGGTATTTTTTTGTCATTTTCTTTTCCTTAATTAAGAGTCGGCTCGCATTGAAAAATATTGAGTCTTAGAGTCTGGGAGTCATCCCGACTTTATGTCGGGATCTGGAGTCTAGGAGTCGAAGAGTCGGCTCGCATTGAAAAATATTGAGTCTTAGAGTCTGGGAGTCATCCCGACTTTATGTCGGGATCTGGAGTCTAGGAGTCGAAGAGTCGGCTCGCATTGAAAAATATTGAGTCTTAGAGTCTGGGAGTCATCCCGACTTTATGTCGGGATCTGGAGTCTAGGAGTCGAAGAGTCGGCTCGCATTGAAAAATATTGAGTCTTAGAGTCTGGGAGTCATCCCGACTTTATGTCGGGATCTGGAGTCTAGGAGTCGAAGAGTCGGCTCGCATTGAAAAATATTGAGTCTTAGAGTCTGGGAGTCGGCTTGCGTCGAAGAACAGCAAGCCCTGGAGTCTAGGAGTCGAAGAGTCGGCTCGCATT
>Ga0210016_1001388_pt1 | contig 22502 bp, 15 predicted proteins | sample CryGeyCG2014_300_FD_185454 | JGI IMG/M metagenome (GOLD analysis project Ga0210016, IMG submission 185454) | Groundwater microbial communities from aquifer - Crystal Geyser CG02_land_8/20/14_3.00 (SPAdes) (version 2) | ecosystem: Environmental > Aquatic > Deep subsurface > Groundwater | place... | reverse complement strand
ACCAAGAACCGATTTCGAGAAGCTTGTCCCATTGAATGACATCCGCGCGGATGAATTTATCCTTAAAATCAGTATGGATGGCCAGGCCGGCGACGGGCGCGGTAGAATTTTTTTTAATGGTCCAGGTGCGGGTTTCGTCTTCGCCGGTGGTGAGAAAAGTAATAAGCCCTAAAATTTCATAAGCCTTGACGACAAGATTTGAGATATGAGATTTGAGATCGAGTTCGTTTTTTTCGTCTTCACTCATATCCATCAATTCCTCTTCAATTTTAATGTCTAATACAACAAAGTTATTTTTCTCTTTTAGTTTTTTCGAAAGTTTATAATAAACCCCGTTAAATTGCTCCGCACCGGCTTCGTCGGATTTAACGGGGCAAGCATTATAAACGTATAAAAAAGGTTTCAGCGTGAGCAGAGAAAGTTCGCGGACAATAATTTCCGTATTTTCATCCAGCAAATCCAGTTCGGTTTCATTGGCCAATAATCCTTTTTCCAAGTTTTTCTGGATTTTTTCCAAAACCGCCAATTGCTCGGTCGCGCCTTTTTTATTGCCGCGCTGATCTTTTTCTAATCGGACTCGAACCTTGCTAACAGTTTCCAAATCGGCCAAAATCAGTTCCGCGTTGATGATTTCAATATCGTTCTCCGGATCAATCTTTTTATGCACATGAATAATATTGGGATTTTCGAACACTCGAACGACTTGGACAATGGCATCGGTTTCGCGGATGTTGGCTAAAAATTTATTGCCCAAGCCTTCTCCCAGGCTGGCGCCTTTCACTAGTCCGGCGATATCGACAAATTCCACGACCGCCGGAATAATTTTTTTAGACTTGGATATTTCGGCTAATTTTTCCAATCTTAAATCCGGCACTTTGACGATGCCGACATTAGGTTCGATGGTGCAGAAAGGATAGTTGCTGATGTCGACCGGAACGCGGGTCAGGGCTTTAAAAAGGGTGGATTTACCCACGTTAGGAAGGCCGACGATGCCGATCTTCATGAATTCTCTACGAATTACTAATTAAATACGAATATACGAATAATTAAATTTTAGATTGGAAATAAATGTCTAATTTATGCTATTATAACCTTACCTAACCAATAAATGCAAACCAAAAAATATGAACGAAGCGATATTTAAGGCTTATGATATTCGGGGGATTTATCCTAACGAAATTAATGAACAGGACGTATATAAAATCGCCAAAGCCTATTGCGAATTTGTGAAACCCCAAGAGGTAGTGATTGGGTGCGATGTGCGATTATCTTCGCCTTCTCTCAAAGCATCAGCCATTAAGGCGGTAGTGGATCAGGGAATCAAAGTTATCGATGTGGGCGAAATTTCGACCGATATGCTGTATTTCGCCGTGGCGAATTATGATTATGCCGGCGGTTTTTCTATTACCGCCTCGCATAATCCCAAGGAATACAACGGTCTGAAATTTGTGCGTGAGGAGTCCAAACCCATCTCGTCCGATACGGGACTTTTTGATATCAGAGATATAGCAAAGAATTTCGAATTTCGAATTTCGGATTTCGAATTAACGGATGAGGATTTAAGATTGGTGGAAAAAAAGAATATCTTGCAAGATTATATTGTTAAAATAAAAACTTTTGCCGATTTTTCGAAATTTAAACCCTTGAAAATTGTCGCCAATCCTAATTTTGGAATGGGTGGAGGGGCCGTGGATAAGTTGCTGGAGAATACCAATATTGAAATCGTAAAGCTCAACTGGGAAACGGACGGGAATTTCCCCAAAGGCCAGCCGGATCCATTGATACCGGAAAATCGTGAAGAAATTTCCAAATTAGTTGTTGAAAATAGAGCGGATTTTGGTGTAGCTTGGGACGCCGATGCCGACCGCTGTTTCTTTTTTACGGAAAAAGGGCAGTTTATTGAAGGCTATTTTATCACGGCGCTTTTAGGCAAAATACTTTTAGAAAAAAATCCAAATGAAAAAATTATCCATGATCCACGCTTAGTTTGGGCCATCCAAGATGTTGCCGGAGAAAATAATGGAATCGCTATTACCAACAAATCCGGGCACGCTTTTATCAAGGAAAGGATGAAAAAAGAGGATGCGATTTTCGGCGGAGAAATGAGCGCCCATTATTATTTCCGCGATTATTTTTATTGCGATAACGGCTTGATTCCGCTGGTGATGATATTAGAATTTCTTTCCATGCAAAAAAAGACCCTTTCGGAAATTATGCAGGAAATGTTTTGGAATAAATATTTTGTTTCGGGAGAAATCAATAACGAAGTGGCGGATGTCAAAGCTAAAATAACGCAAGCTAAAGAAAAATATTCTGTCGGCGCGAAAAAAATAGATGAAATCGACGGCGTTTCGATTGAATATGCCGACTGGCGCTTTAATCTGCGCGGTTCCAACACGGAACCAGTCATTCGCCTGAATGTGGAAGCCAAATCCCAAGAGTTGATGGAGGAAAAGCGAGATGAATTACTCCAATTAATCAGGGATTAATTGGAAATCAAAATTTCAAAATCCAAATGACAAATCAAATCCCAAATCCAAATGATAAAATCTTTAAACTCGAAGAAAGAACAGCCGTATTTGGCGAGGAAGTTATAAAATTTGTAAAAGGCGTTAAGCAGGATAATGTAAACAAGCCTATAATTTCCCAGCTAGTCCGTTCTACGACCAGCGTCGGTGCTAACTATTGTGAGGCTGACGGAGCAGAATCAAAAAAAGATTTTCAGCATAAAATAAGCATTTGTAAAAAAGAATGCAAAGAAACTAAACATTGGCTAAGAATGTTAGCAGTAACTAATCCAGAAAGCGCGGAAAGATGTCGCGTTCTCTGGAAAGAAGCTCATGAATTAACCTTAATATTTTCTAAGATAATAAATAATTCTAAGATAAATAAATAGTTCTTTGGATTTTGAGTTTTTAACTTGATTTGAAATTTGAAATTTGGTTTTTGGGTTTATATTATAAACCCGATTTTCTTCTTAACTTCTTCCATCTTCTTTTGCGCCAATGGCCTAACTTTTTCCGCCCCGGATTTGAGGATGGCCAGAACCTTTTCATCGCTTAAAGAAGCCATTTTTTCCTGAATGGGCGCGAGAACGCTGATGATAACTTCGGTTAAATCGGTTTTAAAAGCAGAGTAATTTTTACCGATATACATTTTTTCAATTTCCTTCGGCAATTTATCGGAAAATCCGGAGTAAATATTGATTAAATTTTGTAAAGCCGGCTTATCATCCGTATATTTTATTTCACTGCCGCTGTCCGTCACCGCTTTTTTAATTTTTTTCCGAATAGTTTTCGCGTCATCAGTGAGAGCGATATAGTTGTATTCGGACTGGGCCGATTTGGACATTTTTTTGGCCGGGTCATCCAAGCCCATAATTCTCATTCCTTCTTTGGTAATAAAAGATTCGGGAATAACAAAAGTTTCGCCGAATTTTTTATTAAATCTATTAGCCAAAGCGCGAGTGATTTCAATATGTTGCAATTGATCTTCGCCGACCGGAACTATTTGGGTATCGTAAAGCAGAATATCCGCGGCCATAAGGACAGGATAATCAAAAAGTCCGACACCAGTTTTATCAAGCATGTATTGGTTATATTCTTCTTGTGTAATGACCTTTCTTTCAATCACCTCGCCTTTTAACTTTTTTTTCAAAATATAGCGTCCTCCAGATTTTTCTTTAAATTGAGTCATTTTAAATAACTCAGACATTTTTGCAATTGTGTTCAAAATCCACGCCAACTCCGCGTGTTCGGAAACATGCGACTGGATGAAAATGGAAGATTTTTCGGGATTAATACCCGAAGCCAGATATATTTTAGCGATTTCCAGGATTCTTTTTTGGAGTTCTGCGGAATTTTGGGGGACAGTAATGGCGTGCAAATCGACCACGCAAAAAATGGATTCATACTCGTCTTGGAGCTTGACCCAGTTTTTGATGGCGCCCAGATAATTGCCGATATGCAGATTGCCGGACGGTTTTATTCCCGAGAAGATTCTTTTCATAAAAAATTGTCATTGCCTGCCTCGCCGGCAGGCGGGCGATCCCGAGTGCTTGGGCGTGGCAATCTAATTTTTAAGTAATTTAATTTTAGCTTGAAAAGGGGTTTTAGGCAATAAATTACTAACTTTTCTTTCCGCAAGAAAAAGTAACAAAAACCTGCCTGCCGGCAGGCAGGGAACTCTCCGCCCAGCTCGTAAAGCGATAAGTTCGGACTCGCTCGCTAAAACTTCTCAAGCCACTAACGCTAAAGGAGAAGTTTTTACGTTTGCCTCGTCTCGAATTTATGGCGCTTTACTACGCTAAGGCGGAACATATTTAAATTTTTCTAAGCCTTCCGTAAGGCTGATTTCTTGATAGTAATTAATTAATCAAACAAAAAAGCCGTATATAATATGCGACTTTTATGTTTCCTAAAAGCTATCAGCTATAAGCTAAAAGCTAGATTTACACTTCGATGATAACCGGCAGTACCATCGGCCGTCTTTGGGTTTTCATGTAGAGAAATGAGCCGATGGATTCGCGGATGGCGTTTTTGACGTAATCCCAGTTAGCCGGTTCGTTGGGAGTGGTTTTTTGGGCGATAATTTCTTCCACCCTTTTCTTGGTGGCGTTCACCAGATCAAAATTTTCTTTGACGAAAATAAATCCCCGGGAAGTTACTTGCGGCTTGCCGACAATTTTTTTGGTTTTGCCGTCCACAATCGTGGTGATGACAAACATCCCGTCTTTAGCTAGAACTTGGCGGTCGCGCAATACCACTTGTCCGATGTCGCCGACGCCCAAGCCGTCCACCATAATGTGATTGGTGGGGACTTTTTCTTCCGTCACTTTGCCGTTGCCCCGGTAATCGAATTCCATAACCTTGCCGTTTTCTCCGATCAGAATGTTTTTTGGATCCATGCCGACGGAGATGCCCAATTCTCCGTGCAGTTTCAACATATAATAATTGCCGTGGACGGGAATCAGATATTTGGGACGGATCAGGTTAATCATCATTTTCAAGTCTTCCTGGCGGGCGTGCCCTCCGGCATGCACATCCATCATTTTGTAGTTGATGACTTTGGCGTCTTTGCGGTAGATAGTGTCCATAATAGACTGGACCGTTCTTTCGTTGCCGGGAATAACCGAAGAAGACAGCACGAAAGTATCGGCTTTATGAACTTTAACGAAGCGATGTTCTCCATTGACGATTCTCATCAAAACCGCGTTGGATTCTCCTTGAGCCCCGGTGCACAGAATGGAAACTTTGTTATCCGGATATTCGTTGATTTTATTGATCGGAATAAGAGTATTTTTATTGCATTTCAAATAGCCTAAATTTTTGGCGATTTCCACATTGGTTTTCATCGAGTAGCCGTCAATAGCCACTTTGCGTCCGTTTTTCTCCGCCGCGGCGACCACCGATTGAATCCGGCTGATAAGCGCGGCAAAAGTCGCGATGATCAACCGGCCTTCCGTATGCTGGAAAATTTCATCCAAAGTTTCCGCGATGCGGGATTCGGAAAGGGAATAGCCGGGTGTTTTGGAATCGGTGGAATCCGACATAAGCGCCAAAACATTTTCACTGCCCAGCCGGGCGATTTTAGCTATGTCGGCCGGCGCGTCGGAAATAGGGGAATGATCGAATTTGAAATCGCCGGTATGGATAATAGTTCCCACCGGAGTTCCGATAGCTAATCCAACCGCGTCAGGAATAGTGTGATTAACATGAAAAAATTCAATATTAAAGATGCCCAATCTCAAACGATCGATTTTTTTGACGGTGTGGATATTGAGCGCGGCTTTATCTTTGAAATCATCTTGTCTTTTCATAACAATGCCGCGGGTCAGTTCCGTCATATAAATAGGCGGATTGCCGATTTTTTCCATAATGTGCGGAATGGCGCCGATATGGTCGTAATGGCCATGCGTGATGATAACTCCGCGGATATTTTTTTCCTTGCCTTTAAGGTAAGAAATATCCGGAATGATGTAATCGATTCCCGGCATATCTTCATCGGGAAATTGCAATCCCAGATCGACGATGATAATATCCGGGCCATATTCAAAGATAGTCATGTTTCGTCCGACCTCTTCCAATCCTCCCAGAGGAATAATGCGGAGATTGCTTCTCGAGTAGCTCCGCGCTAACGGCCTGTTTAAAGGCGAGATCATTTTTTTGATCATTAGTTTTCGATTTTAAGCAGTTTTGCCATTTAAAAAATGGCAAGACGAATAAAATTAAAAGTTAGTTATTACTTATTTAATTACGTAATTAATTACTTACATAATATTCTGATATTCTTGAGAATATCAGAATATTGTTTCAGGTGTTCAATAAAAAAGTTCTATATTGCAGGCGTTATTGCGAGAAATCCCGGACTTTCAGGACAATGTAGTGATCTGATTATGGCTTAAATATAACCCCGGATATTTTTAAAAGTTTAGGAAAAGACTATTTGAGCAAACCTTTTAATTTTTCCACCATAACTACCGGAGCGGGATCTTGATCGTATCCCAGAGCCAAATAATAAGAAATCCATTCGCCCAAAATAAGAGTATAAAAAATAGTGTTAAAAATATGTTCCGCGGGAATTTCAATAAAAGTGGTTTCAACGCCTTTTTCTTGAAGTAATTCGGCGGTGAGGCGCATTCTTTTTTGAATTCGCGGATGATCCTGCCGGCTTCGAAGCGTTAAAATGTGAAATTGACCCTGGGGTAAAGTATAACCGATCATTTCGTTATGATTAAGTTCGGGATAGACATTGTAAAAGGCCGGAGTTTTGGCGTTTTCGTTCAGCGCGATTTTCCAGATCATGGCTAAAGGACGGAAGAAATCTGAAGCGTAAACAACAGGGGTGCGGCCCTTGATTTTTTGAGCCAGAGCTTTGCCCAATTTTTCAATGGCGCGAGCTTCTTTTTTCAGTTTTTGAGCTACTTTCAATAATTCCGGAATTTCATCCCTAATCAGTCCGGAGTTAGTCAAGACTTTTAATATCGAAGAAAAAAAATAGCCGATGGCGCAACGCGGTTCGATTCCGGAAGGTATTATTACTAAGGGCAGATCATTTTTTTGAAAAATTTTTTTCAATTTTCCACCGGTAGAAAAACCAACAAGGGGAGAAAGATTTTTCCGCCAAGCTTCATTAAAACTGGAAAGTGTTTCTTCGGTGTTGCCTGAATAAGAAACAAAAAAATTGAAGCTATCCTGGAAAGATTGAGGCGGCAAAGAATAGGCGCGGTTAAGATAAATTTCCAGGGGATTTTTATTTAATTGGCTAAGATACATTTGGAGCAGCTCTCCCGGCAAAGCCGATCCGCCCATGCCGGAAATAACCAAACGGGAAAAATTGCCGGAAACTTTTATTTTTTCCGCCAACTCAATTCCCCTTAACAATTGTTGATGGGAATCCAGGATGACTTGGCGAAAATTAGAACGATCCAATTCTTTTATTTTTGTCTCCATAAAACTTTTTTGCTAGTTACTATTTACGAATTACTAATTTATTTACTAATATACGAATAATTTTTTTAGTAGATACTATAAATTTTATATTAGTATATTCGTATTCGATTGGTAATTTATAGAGAATTTCTTATTTCCAGACCCGTTGGGTTTTGACATACCAATTGGCAATATCAGTGAAGCGGCGAGAGGGAGAAATAAGAAGTTTAGTTTCAATGCCCCGGATTTTTTTATTTACCGGATAGATGTATTCCGGGCTGTAAAGAAAAATGGCGGGTATCTCTTGGGCGATCTTTTTTTGCAAATCGCGATAAAGTTCGGCGCGTTTTTTATTGTCAAATTCAATGCGGCCGTCGTCAATCAGTTTGTCTGTTTCATCATCTCCAAAAAGAGCCAGATTGGAACCGGGATCCTTTTTTTCCCGGGAATGCCAGAAGGAGGACAAGTCGGGATTGGCTCCCAGCGTTTGGCCGAAAAGCAAAGCCTCATATTCTCGCGGCTGGATATAATTTTGTTGAACATCGGAAATAGAAAGGCTGCGGATGTTAATTCTGGCTCCGGCTTTTTCCCATTGTTCTTTTAAAATCTCCGCTGTCTGGATTAACTCATTCCAATCGGTGGTAAAAAGATTGATTTCCAAAACTTTGCTTTCTTTGGAACGGATGCCATCCTCACCCTTTAACCACTTATTCTCCTCCAGAATTTTTTCCGCTTTTTCCAAATTAAAATCTTCTTTTTTTTCATTATCTTCAAAACCGATCATACCGGGAAGAAAAGGCGAATAAACCGGAAAGCCGTTGCCAGAGAAAACATTTTCAATAATAGCTTCCCGGTTGGTAGCGTAAGAAAGAGCTTCCCGCACTTCATCGTTAGCTAAAGGAAAGCTCTTGGTTTGATTGAAAAAAACGGCAAAATAGCGAGGAATACTTAATCGATAAATGCGGGTGCCTTTGGAAAGTTCGATTTGATTGAGTTTCTGGGGCGATAAGCTGTTAATGCCCATAATCTCTTTTTGGTTATAAGCCGCGAGAGCCGAATCATCGCTCGAATAGAAATTAAAAGTAATTTTGGAAATAAAAGGTTTTTTTTCAAAAAAGTTCAGATTAGCGGTCAATTTGTAAGAGATAATATTGCCTGTTGAGTCTTTTTGGAAAGAAACATATTTATAAGGTCCGGATCCGATAGGCTGGAGATTAAGATCGGTTAAAGTGAATTTATCCGGACTGACGGATTCCCAGATGTGTTTAGGCAAAATGCCGAAAGTCAGATTATTTAAAAAACCGACATAAGGGCTTTTAATCTGAAAAGTCAGGGTAAAATCGTCTATTAAGCTGGTTTCAATACCCTGCCAGTTATAGCGCAGAGGGCTTTTGTAAGACGGATCAGAAATTAAATTAATGGTAAAAAGAATATCGGAGGCGGTGAGAGGTTTTCCGTCGTGCCAGACAACATCTTGCCTCAAATGGAAAGTGTAAAGAGTTTTATCATCGGAAATTTCATAACTTTCCGCCAGATAATTCTTTAAATTACCTTCCGAATCGTATTTAAGGAGACTGCTGAAAATCAGCTGAACCAGGTCCTCATTGGTGCTGTTGGAAGAAGAAATGACCGGATTGATGTATAAAGGCTGTCCGACAATGCCTTCGATGTATTCTCCGCCAAACTGGGGAACAGCTTGTGTTTTGGAATAATAACTGACAATGCCCCAGCTAAGAAGCGAACTAGCCAGAAAAATCACAAGAAAATAAAAAAGAATCTTTTCCTTAAGATTAAGGCATCGATTTATTTTTGGCCATTGTTTTAAAGAGGGCCATTTAATTTTAGGATAATCGCTAATCTTCTTGAATATTAAAGGTTAGAAAGTTTTATTCCCGCCAAGGGCGGGCGAGCTTGCTGGCTGATATTCTGCGGTTTGCCGCGAGAATAAAGTTCGGAATTTACTCCGGGGTTGTTATTGTTTATTGGTTAAAACCAAATTAACTATGGCTAAAGCGATGAAGATGACAGAAAAGGCGATAGAAAACCAAACTAAAAACTTTTCAAAACCTCTTTTGCTGTAATAACCTCCAAATTCGCCTCCAAAAGTAGAAGACAGGCCGGCGCCCTTATTTTGAATAAGAATAGAAGCTATCAGCAAGACAGCGGTAATGATTTCAGCAATATTGATTATGCGCAGCATTTTTTCTAAAAATACTTTATTCCCCGCTTAACAGGGCAAGCTTGTTATTTAATACCTTGTGGCTTAACCAGGAAGTGGAATCTAAAGATTATTTCAGGTTATTTAATGCTTATTAAAGCCAAAAATTGGCAAAATAAGAATTGTGAAACTTAGATTATACTAGCATACGGAACCTTTATAGTCAAGTCAGAGGCTTTTTTGATTTATTTCCGATCAATTTAGCTAAAATAAAAACACTCTTGCCGGAAACTATCATTTTCTTCTTTTTCTTCTTCTCTCTCTTTTCTGCTTTTACTTTTTTGTTCATTGTGGTTTAATTATAGCAAGAATAATTAATAAATTAAAGGGGCTAACGGATTAATGGGTTAAAGAGCTGGTTTTCTGGAAAATAACTCGCTAGCTTTTTAACTCGTTAATTTATTTAATTAAATAAATTATTTGCATGAAAATCGTTATTTTTGCCGGCGGGGCGGGCACCAGGCTTTGGCCGTTGTCCAGGGAAAATTCGCCGAAGCAGTTCGATAAATTTTTTAATGGCCAATCGACCATCCAGTTGGCGTATGAGCGGGTGGTGCCAGTTTTTGGCGCACAAGATATTTACGTCCAGACTACCGCCCAGTACGCGGAAGAGATTCAGAGCCAGCTTCCCGAATTGCCGGTAGAAAACATTTTTTTGGAACCGGCCAGGCGCGATGTCGGACCGGCAGTCGGCTATACCATTAATAAATTTGATAAAATGGGATATTCCGAACCGATAGCGATTATCTGGGCGGATCATTTGATGGATAGAGTGGATGAATTCAGAGAGGCTCTGCAAACCGGAGAAAAGTTAATTAATGCGGATCCGCAAAGATTTATTTTCATCGCGGAAAAACCGAGATTCGCCAATAATAATTTAGGCTGGATGAAATTGGGAGATAAAAAGGGGGAGATTGACGGCCAAGATTATTATGGTTTTGAAGGCTGGAAATATAAGCCGGAAAAAGCTCTGTGTGATGAAATGTATGCTTGCGGCCAATATTTCTGGAATCCGGGATATTTTATCACGTCCGTGGCTTTTCTAAAAGAGTGCTATCAGAAGTTGGCGCCGGAAATTTATACGAAAATAACTAGCGGAAATTATGAAGGCGCGCCCAAGATTTCCTTTGACAATGCTATCATTGAAAAAGTAGATCTTTCGAGCGCCGTAATCCTTAAAACCGATATGGGTTGGAACGATCCGGGAACCCTTTATGCCCTAAAAGAAGCGCTGGCTGAAAATATAGAAGATAACGTTGCCAAGGGAAATGTTATCGATTTTGAAACCAAGGACAGCTTAATCTATAATCTGGAAGATGAAAAAATTGTGGCGGCGGTGGGATTGGAGGGAATGGTAGTGGTAAATACGAAAGACGCTCTGGTCGTCGTTCCCAAAGACAAAGTCGTGCGTGTTTCCGATCTGGTGAAAGAGATGAAAAAAAGAGGATTAGAGGAGTATCTTTAAATATAGAATAAAACAACTTCAGAAGGACAGTTTGGCTGTCCTTTTGTTTTGGACATTTTTAAGTTAAAGTTGTAGCATATATTGTCTGCAATGCGTTATCCTGAATTTATTTCAGGATCTAATAATAAATTTATCAAGTAGATGCTGAAATAAATTCAGCATGACAACAATAAAATGCGATTTCAACTTTCAACTAAATACAAGCCGGCAGGCGACCAACCCAAAGCTATAAAAGAACTGGTTAAAGGTATTAAAAATGAACAAAAGTTCCAGACGCTTTTGGGCGTGACGGGTTCCGGCAAAACTTTTACCATTGCCAATGTGATTGCGCAAATCCAAAAACCGACTTTAGTCATTGCGCATAACAAAACTCTCGCCGCGCAACTGACGCAGGAATTCCGCACCTTTTTTCCCAAGAACGCGGTGGAATATTTCGTTTCTTATTACGATTATTACCAGCCGGAAGCTTATTTAGCCGCGTCGGATACTTATATCGAAAAAGAAGCGCAGATCAATGAAGAAATCGACCGCTTGCGGCATGCTTCCACTTCTGCCTTGCTCTCCCGAAAAGATGTCATTATCGTGGCTTCCGTTTCCTGCATCTATGGCTTGGGTTCGCCGGAATATTACCGGGCCATTAGTTTGGAATTGAAAATCGGAGAAAAAATTGATCGGGAAGAAATTATCCGAAAATTGGTAGAAATGCAATTCAATCGCAGCGATATATTAAGTCGGGGAAAATTTAGAGCCACTGGAAATGTGGTTGAAATAATGGCGCCCAGCCGGGAAATTGTGACGCGCATAGAGCTTGAGGCGGGAAAAGCGGCTAAAATTTTTGAATACGATCTTTTGACCGGAGAAGAACTGGGAAAATTAAACCAAACTTTAATTTATCCGGCCAAGCATTTTGTAGTTCCTGAACCGATGATGGAAACAGCGTTAAAAGAGATAGAGAAAGAGATGCGAGAAAGAGTAAAATATTTGCGAGAAAACGATAAACTTTTGGAAGCGCAAAGACTGGAAAGACGGACCAAACAGGATATCGAAATGATGCGGGAAGTGGGTTATTGCAACGGCATTGAAAATTATTCCCGTTATTTAACCGGTCGCGGTCCAGGGGAGACTCCGGAAACCCTGATGGATTATTTCTCTGCCTCGCCGGCAGGCAAATCCGGCGGTTTTTTAACCGTAGTGGACGAGTCGCACGTCACTTTGCCGCAACTCCGGGGCATGTTCCAAGGCGATTATTCGCGAAAGAAATCTTTGGTGGACAATGGTTTCCGACTACCCAGCGCTTTTGACAATCGGCCGCTCAAGTTTTCGGAATGGGAAAAGAAGATCGGGCAGATTATTTTTACTTCGGCCACGCCGGCAGATTATGAATTGGAAAAAAGTAGAAACCTTTCCCCCTTTGGAAAAGGGGGAAGTGAAGGGGGATTTGAAAAACTTTCAAAGTGCAAAAATCCCTCTCCAACTCTCCCTTTAAAAAAGGGAGAAAGATTTGGAATCGTCGAGCAAATCATTCGGCCAACAGGATTGATCGATCCAGAGCTAGAAATAAAGTCAGCAAAGGGGCAAGTCAAGGATGTTTTGGAAGAAATAGAAAAAATAGTAATTAAAAAAGAACGCGTGCTGATTACGACACTGACGAAAAAAATGGCGGAAGATCTGGCGGAATTTCTGAAGGAAAATAAAATTAAAGCGGAATATTTACATTCCAACGTGGAAACGCTTGATCGCATCCGTATTTTGGAAGATTTGCGCCGGGGGAAATTTGATGTTTTGGTCGGAGTGAATCTGCTCCGCGAAGGATTGGATTTGCCGGAAGTATCTTTAGTGGCAATATTAGACGCTGACAAGGAAGGCTTCTTACGCAGTGAGACTTCATTAATTCAAACGATTGGCAGAGCGGCAAGAAATGTTTCCGGCCGGGTTATTTTGTATGCGGATAATATTACCGGTTCAATGAAACGGGCGATCGAGGAAACCAATCGTCGCCGGAAATTGCAGGCGGCTTTCAATAAAAAACACCGCATCACGCCCAAAACTATCAAGAAAAAAATCCAGTCCATCGTGGATCACGAAATTAAGCCGGAAATCACTCGCGACTTTACGGAACTGGAAAGCCTGGAAGATATTGCCGGCTATCTGAAACAAAGGGAGAAGGAAATGAAAGACGCGGCCAAGAATTTAGAGTTTGAAAAAGCCCTGGTCATCCGGGATGAAATTGCGCAGTTGCGGAAACTGCAAATGAAATAATTTTCTCTTTACTTTTTCTTTCCGCAAGAAAAAGTAACAAAAACCTGCCTGCCGGCAGGCAGGGAACTCTCCGTCCAGCTCGTAAAGCGATAAATTCGGACTCGCTCGCTAAAACTTCTTAAGCCGCTAGCGCTAAAGGAGAAGTTTTTACGCTCGTTTCATCTCGAATTTTTAGCGCTTTGCTATGTTAAGGCGGAATATTTATTTCAGATTAATCCGCTATTGATTTAATAAGCTTTTTGTAATAGTATAGACAAGAAGTACCCATTTGGGGGAAGTTTTTGTGTTTACGGGAATAATTTTAAATTTTGAATTCTGAATTTTGAATCAAATTCGAATGATTGAATGTTCAAAACATTAAAAATTAAAAATTCATTCGAAATTCAAAATTAGAAATTCGATTTTAACAGCAGTTATATTTATATGGATAACAAGATAATAATTCGCGGAGCGCGCGAACACAATTTGAAGAATATAAATTTAGATTTACCCCGGAATAAATTCATCGTGTTTACGGGCATCAGTGGGTCGGGGAAATCAACTCTGGCTTTTGATACCATTTTTGCCGAGGGACAGCGGCGGTATCTCGAAAGCTTGTCTTCTTACGCGCGGCAGTTTTTAGGCCAGATGGAAAAACCGGACGTGGATTATATCGAAGGCTTAAGCCCGGCGATTTCCATCGACCAGAAAGCCGCTTCGCACAATCCGCGCTCAACAGTCGGCACGGTGACGGAAATTCAGGATTATTTGCGCTTGCTTTTTGCCCGTATCGGTGTTCCGCACTGCGCGCAATGCGGCCGGGAAATTGCCAAGCTTTCTTTGGAAGAAATCGTCGAACAAGTTTTGAAAATCGGCACCCCCTTTGATAAGGAGGGAAAGAAGAGGGTTGAGATTGAAATTCTTTCTCCAATTGTTCGCGATCGCAAAGGCGAATATACCCAATTACTTTTGGAAATGTTCAAGCGGGGTTTTTCCCGCGCCTATGTCAATGGCAAAAAAATCGCGCTTGACCCCAAAACGGAAATAAAATTGGAAAGATACAAAAAACACCAGATTGATATCATCATAGATGAGTTGGAAATTTCCGCGGATAATTTAAGCCGGATTTTTGAAGATTTGGAAAAAGCTTTGAAACTTTCCAGGGGATTGGTGAAAATAAAAAATCAGAAACAAGAATTTTTTTATAATCAAAATTTGGCCTGTCCTCTGCATCCTAACGAATTTCCGGAATTGGAACCGCGCTTCTTTTCTTTTAACAGTCCTTATGGCGCCTGTCCTGCCTGTGAAGGCCTGGGAACTAAAAAAGAAATCGACGTGAATTTAGTGGTGCCGGATCTGAATAAAACGATTGCCCAAGGCGGAATAATGCCATGGAGTTATAAACGCAATAATTGGCAGGGAACCATTTTGCGAGCCGTAACTAATTATTTTCACATTCAGGAAAATACGCGTTTGCGGGATTTGCCTGCCGAAGATTTTAATGTATTGTTATTTGGTTCTCGGGAAGCCGCTGATATGATCAGCTCCGCAGAAGCTGAAGAAATTCCCGTTACCTTAAGAAGCAAAACGGGCGCGGTTTGGAAATATAATATGAATTGGCGGGGAGTGGCTGGTTATTTGCAAGATCGTTATTTGAAAACCGAATCCGACGCGGTCCGGGCGGATATTGAAAAATATATGTCGCAAAATCCTTGTTCAGCCTGTTTGGGTTCACGGTATAAAAAAGAAGTTTTGCTGATAACTGTCGGAAATAAAAATATCCAGGAAATTTCCCAAATCAGTGTCGCAGAAACTTTAAATTTTTTCCGAACACTGAAACTTTCTGCGAGGGAAAAAGCGATTGCCGGCCGGATTGTGAAAGAAATAATAGCGCGACTGGGATTTCTGAAAAATGTGGGTTTGGGCTATTTAAATCTAGGCCGCTCGGCCAATACTTTGGCGGGCGGAGAGGCGCAACGAATCCGTCTGGCTTCGCAAATCGGTTCCCAATTAGTGGGCGTGCTGTATATTTTAGACGAGCCATCCGTTGGCCTGCACGCCAGAGACAATGCTAAATTGTTGGATACGCTTTTGCAACTTAGAGATTTGGGCAATACTTTAATTGTTATTGAACACGACGAAGAAACTATCCGCGCGGCCGACCATCTGGTGGATATTGGCCCAAGCGCGGGAAATTTAGGCGGGGAAATCGTGGCGCAGGGATCTCCGGAAGAAGTGATAAAAAATAAAAAATCGCTCACTGCCAAATATTTACGAGGCGATTTGAAAATCGCGGTGCCTAAAATCCGCCGGCCGATAAAAAACAAAAAATGGCTGGTGGCGCGCGGAGCGCGGGAAAATAATCTCAAAAATTTGACAGTGGAAATACCTCTCAAAACTTTGACTTGCGTGACCGGAGTTTCCGGTTCGGGAAAATCCACGCTGGTGGAAGAAATTATTTATAAAGCTCTCTCTTCCAAAATAATGCGGAGTCTGGATCGTCCGGGAAAACATACGGAAATCATCGGCGCGCAACATCTCGACAAAGTAATCATGATTGATCAATCGCCGATCGGCCGGACGCCGCGCTCCAATCCGGCCACCTACACGGGTCTTTTTGCTCCACTTAGAGATTTGATGGCGCAGGTTCCGCAGGCGCGGACTAAAGGCTATGATCCGGGAAGATTTTCTTTTAATGTGAAAGGCGGGCGTTGCGAAAGTTGCCAAGGAGAAGGCTTTTTGAAAATTGAGATGCAATTTATGCCGGACATTTATCTGCCGTGCGATGTTTGTCATGGCCAAAGGTACAACCGGGAAACTCTGGAAGTTAAATTCAAGGGGAAAAATATCGCGGAAATTTTAGCGATGACCGTTTCCGAAGCGGCGGTATTCTTTCAGAATTTCCACGAAATTTTTGATAAATTAGCGGTTTTGGAAGATGTGGGCTTGGGTTATATCCATCTGGGGCAACTGGCGACAACTTTTTCCGGCGGAGAAGCGCAAAGAATAAAACTGGCGACCGAATTGGCGCGCCGTTCGACTGGCAACACGCTATATATTCTGGACGAGCCGACGACCGGTTTGCATTTTGACGATATCAAAAAATTGTTGGATGTCTTGAATCGTTTGGTGGAAACCGGCAATTCAGTGCTGATTATCGAGCATAATCTGGATGTAATCAAAACGGCCGATTGGATCATTGATTTGGGGCCGGAAGGCGGAAACCAAGGCGGCCGGATCGTCTGCACCGGCAGTCCGGAAGAAGTGGCTAAATATCATCAAGAAAGTCATACGGCGAAGTATTTGAGGGAAGTTTTACGGAAGTAAGACCCCACCTCCAATCCTCCCCTTTCTCAAGGGGAGGAGGAACTCCCGCTCCCACTCACTCTTCCTCTTGGAAAGGGGGAGAAAAATCACCCCACTCCCACCCTCCCCTTATTAAGGGGAGGGAGAAAGGGAGGGGTAAAAAAATGAAACAAATTTTCAACTCCAAACATCTGCTCCAAAAAAGAAGAAGATTGCGGAAAAATCTGACTCCGCAAGAAATTGTTTTGTGGTCAAAATTACGGCGCGAACAGATGGGCTGCAAATTTCGCCGCCAACATGCAATTGGCAATTACATTGTGGATTTTTATTGTCCGGAAAAGAAATTGATTATTGAAATTGATGGTGCACAGCACAAAAGAGCCAAAGATACAAAATATGATACCAAAAGAACTCGATATTTTGAGTCTTTGGAAATTAAAGTCTTGCGATTTTGGAATAACGAAATCAATAAAAATCTAGACGGAGTTGTCTTGAAGATAGAAGAATATTTAAAATAAAAAGAAGTGCAGCTTTGAAATTAGCAGTCGTACTTCTTGTTTTTTGCCTTTCGGCGGTTAATCTGGTAATTTTTCTTGGACTGGGCGGATTCCGCGCCAGTCAAGCATGAAATTTTCTAACAATCCGCCATAGAAAGAAACAAATTTTATCCAGTTTCCGTCTACATATTTTTGTAAACTAAGAAAATGGGACGTATCGCCTTTTTTATGGCGGGAAACGCGATAAATACCCGGCTTGAGTACTTCCTTGTTTTTGGTAAAAGTTAAATACTCAATTGGTTCAAGGATTTCAAAGGGTAGGCCTATTTTCGGACGAACAAATCTGATGCCAAAAGTTCCGCAGAAATATAGATTATTTCTGCCAAAAACTTCCAATAGGTAGTTTACAACGCTCGCGTGGCTTCCTTCCCCAACATAGCTCCTCATGATTATTTCCTCCTTTTGCCTTTTTGGGGCGGTTAGTTGTAAGATATAATTATTCAAAAACTGCGATATTAGATTCTCTCATATCTTATGAAAATGTCAATATTAAAGCAAAAAATAGCCAAGTTGCCGCCTAATCCCGGTGTTTATACTTTTTTCGATGATAAAAGGAGGATTCTTTATATTGGCAAAGCGACGAACTTAAATAGTCGAGTCGGTTCCTACTTTACCCCTCGCAGTCTCCCCTTAATAAGGGGAGAAGGAGCGGGGTGGCGGCCGATTGAAGCCATGATTCATAAAGTGGCGGATATCAAGATCCAGGAAACCGATTCGGTGCTGGAAGCTTTGATTTTGGAATCCAATCTGATCAAAAAATTCCAGCCGAAATATAATGTGGACAGCAAGGACGACAAGTCATTCTGCTACGTAGTGATTACCAAGGAAGACTTTTCAAGAGTTTTGATTTTAAGGGAAACAGAATTGGAAAAAACCGATGTCATTGCGAGCGAAGCGAAGCAATCTAATGAAATGAAAATTAGATTGCCACGCCCCTTCGGGGCTCGCAACAACAAATTAATCTATGGGCCTTACACAAGCAAAAAACAATTAGAAATCGCTCTTAAAATTATCCGCAAGATTTTTCCATATCATTCCAATAAACAAAAAACGGAAAAAGGCTGCTTGGATTTTCAGTTGGGGAAGTGCCCCGGACCCTACGCAGGCGCGATTTCCAAAGAGGATTACGCTCAAAATATCCGCGGCATTAAAATGATTTTGGAAGGGAGAAAGAAAAATTTGCTTAAAAAAATGGAAAAAGAAATGCAAAATCATTCCAAGAAGAATGAATTTGAAAAAGCGGCCGAACTGCGCAATAAAATTTTCGCCCTGCGACACATCCAAGATGTAGCGCTCATCTCCGAACCCGACCCCGCCTCAATCCTCCCCTTGAAAAGGGGAGGAAGAGAAGGAAAAGGTCTTCGGATTGAAGCCTACGACATCTCCAACATTTCCGGCCAATACGCCGTGGGTTCGATGGCGGTGTTTTCCAGTGGAGAACCGGACAAGTCGCAATATCGAAAATTTAAAATCAAGACCATAGAGGGCAGTAATGATGTGGGAATGATGGCGGAAATTTTGTTCCGGCGCTTTCGGCATCCGGAATGGCCGCAGCCGGATTTAATCTTACTGGATGGAGGGAAAGGGCATTTAAACATAGCGGAAAAAGTTTTTAAAGAATTAAGCTTGGAAATTCCGCTTGTAGCGGTGGCGAAAGGACTAAGCCGGAGAAATGTCAAAATCCAAATGACAAATGACAAATCAATATCAAAATCCAAATTTCAAAAAAATATACAAGAAGTATTAAAAGATGCTAATTTAATTAAAAATATTATGGACGAGGCGCACCGGTTTGCCATCAGCTATCATAAAAAATTGAGGAAAGAGAATTTTCTAGTAAGTTAAAGTTACTTTTTCTTTCCGCAAGAAAAAGTAACAAAAACCTGCCTGCCGGTAGGCAGGGAACTCTTAGCCCAACTCCAGTCTCAGACCCGCTTCGACTCAGCGAGGCGAGCGAATTCTCGCCTCACTCGCTAAAACTCCTAATTTTTGCTCCGCAAAAAAGACTGCGGAGTTTTTTTAACGCTTGCTCGGCGGAATTCGTTCCTGAGCCTTCCGTAAGGCTGAATGATTTTTAAAATAACAGATATTGCTAACTCTTTACAAAATGCAAAAAACACTCTAAACTATATTAGCGTTAATTTCGCTTTTTTAAATGGAAGAAAATAAAATTATCAGGGACAAAATTATTGTCCGGGGAGCGCGGGTAAACAATCTCAAGAATGTTGACATAGATATCCCCCGGAACAAATTAGTGGTGATTACCGGACTATCCGGTTCGGGAAAATCCTCCCTGGCCTTTGATTTGATTTACGCCGAAGGCAACCGGCGCTATTTGGAAGGAATGTCTTCTTACGCGCGCCAATTTTTAGATATTACGGCTAAACCGGATTTTGATAAAATAGAAAATTTAAGCCCGACTATTTCCATCGACCAAAAAAGCCTTAATTGCAATTCTCGTTCCACGGTCGGCACGCTAACCGAAATTTACGATTATCTGCGCGTTTTTTTTGCTAAACTGGGGGCGCCCCATTGTCCTAATTGCGGAACATTAATGAGTAAGACTTCCAACCAGGAAATCCTGGATCAAATTTTGAATTTTCCGGAAAAATCCCAGATAGCGATTTTGGCTGAAATTAAAAGCAAAAAGGATCTTAAAAATCAAACCAGTCAGGAAATTCTGCGCAGAATTTCCCAGCAAGGTTTTGCCCGGGTTTGCGTAGACGGAAAATTTAAGCTAATCAGCGAAATGGCTGATTTTCGGTTGGAAACGGAAGCCCAAGAGATAAGCGTAGTGGTGGACAGGATTCAAATTGACAAAAAGAAATTCGATCGGGAAAGAATTTTGGATTCTCTGGAAACCGCCATGAAAATCGGAAAAGGTTTTATCATTATTTTCCTAAACCAAGATAAAAATTTTTATTTTAATCGCGATTTTGTCTGTTTGCAGTGCCGGGAAACCTTGGGAGAAATCACCCCTTCCAGCTTTTCTTTCAACAGTCCGGAAGGCGCCTGTGAATACTGTTCCGGCTTGGGTGTCACGATGGAAATTGATCGGGACCGGGTGATTCCCAATCCCAATCTGACTTTAGCCGAAGGAGCTATTATACCCTGGAATAAATCCAACAGCCAGCAAGGCAATTATTTGAATATTTTGGAATTTTTGGGCAAAAAATACGGTTTTTCCATCCACCAACCGGTAAAAAGCATTTCTTCCCAAGGCTTGGAAATAATTTTTTCGGGAGTTCCTCAAGACCAATCTGATAAAAAAGAAGAATGTTTTGCCGGCGTGATGGCTCTCATGAAAAAAAAATACGCTGAAACTAATTCTGATTTTTTCAGAAACGAAATGGAAAAATATATGCTGGAAAAAACCTGTCCGGTTTGCCGGGGGAAAAGACTCAAGAAAAAATATCTGTCGGTTTTAGCGGGTGGAAAATCAATTGATCAAATAGCAGATCTGGATTTAATCAAGTTCATTCAATATTTAAAAGAAAAAAAAGCGATTGGCAGAACTTTTTCCGAAAAAGAAATCAGTGAACCGCTTATTAAAGAGATGATATTTAAAGCAGAAGCTCTCATAAACGTGGGATTGGAATATCTGTCTCTTTCTCGCGGCGCCAACTCTCTTTCCGGCGGAGAAGCGCAAAGAATTCGCCTGGCTACGCAAATCGGATCGGAATTGATGGGCGTAACTTATGTTTTAGATGAGCCTTCCATCGGATTGCATAATCGGGATATGGATAAACTGGTGAAAACCATGCAAGTTCTTAAGGACAACGGCAATTCCCTGCTGATAGTGGAACATGATGAAGGCATTATTCGCAAAGCGGATTGGATTATCGATCTGGGCCCGGAAGCCGGAGAAGGAGGCGGAAAAATTATTTTTGAGGGAAAATTAAAAAGTTTATTGGCTTCCAAAACCACGACAGCCGATTATCTTAATGGCAGGAAAAAAGTTTCCGAAAAGAGAAAATACCGCAGAAGTTCGAACAAGACTCTGGAAATTTCAGGCGCCAGTGAAAATAATTTGCAAAATCTGGATATCGTCATTCCTCTGGGAAAATTTGTGGCGGTGACAGGCGTTTCCGGTTCGGGCAAATCCAGTTTGGTCAATGATATTTTAGCCAAAGAGCTTTCCCGGCATTTTTTTAACGCCAAAGCGATTCCCGGCAAGCATAAAAAAATAAAAGGCTTGGGAAATATTGACAAAGTCATCAATATCGATCAGGCGCCTATCGGCCGGACGCCCAGATCCAACGCGGCTACTTACACCGGAGTTTTTTCTTTAATTCGCGATTTATTCGCCTCAACCGAAGAAGCGGTAAAAAGAGATTATACCTCGAGTCGCTTTAGCTTTAATATGCGAGGCGGAAGGTGCGAGGTTTGCCAGGGGGACGGAACGAAAAAAATAGAAATGCATTTGATGCCGGATATGTATATTCGTTGTGAAACTTGCCAGGGATCCCGCTATAATCAAAAAACTTTAGAAATTGAATATCAAGGCGTTAGTATTTGTGAAGTTTTAGATATGAGCGTTTCTTACGCGCTTAGATTTTTCAAAAAATCTTGTCTGATTGTCGAAAAATTGAAAACTTTGGAAGAAGTGGGGCTGGGGTATCTTAAATTAGGCCAAAGCGCGACCAATCTTTCCGGCGGAGAAGCGCAAAGAATAAAATTAGCGACGGAACTTTCGCGAAAATCAACCGGAAAAACTTTGTATATATTGGACGAGCCGACTATTGGATTGCATTTTGAAGATATCAAGAGATTGCTCAAAGTTCTGGACGCGCTGGTGGACAAGGGTAATTCGGTTTTAGTGGTGGAACATAATATGGATGTGATTAAAAATGCCGATTGGGTGATTGATTTAGGTCCCGGCGGCGGAGATAAAGGGGGAGAAATTGTCTATGCCGGAACGCCGGATAAGCTGAAAAAATGCAAAAAAAGCTGGACAGGACGGTACTTATAGGAATTTTAAATTTTAAATGAAATTCAAATGATTAAATTTTAAATTTATTAATCCAGTAATTTAAAATTGATTTAAAATTTAAAACTTAAAATTTAAAATTCAAATATGCTTTCTGTTTTAGCAAAAAATATCTTAGCTACCATTGTTTACTACGATGTCTCGGATTATCCCTTGACGGCTTTTGAAATTGAAAAATATTTAACACGCGCCCAGGAAAAAAAACCGGGCGAAGAAAAAAAATTTTTTTTGACTGAAATAATGTCCGCTTTAGAAGACGGCGAATTAAAAAATTTAATCGAAGAATATCGGGGATTTT
>Ga0210016_1001384_pt1 | contig 22527 bp, 19 predicted proteins | sample CryGeyCG2014_300_FD_185454 | JGI IMG/M metagenome (GOLD analysis project Ga0210016, IMG submission 185454) | Groundwater microbial communities from aquifer - Crystal Geyser CG02_land_8/20/14_3.00 (SPAdes) (version 2) | ecosystem: Environmental > Aquatic > Deep subsurface > Groundwater | place... | reverse complement strand
CTTATCCGATCACATCTGATGTACTCAACAAAGAAGGATTCCCGACAAGCGGGAATGACAAATCAGAGAGGGGAAGGATTCCCGACAAGCGGGAATGACAGATCACAAAGGGCATGGACTTCTTGTCTATTCTGGCTTAGCCTGTCCCTGCCTGTCAAGAATCGACAGGATCCTTCTTCTCCTTGTCATTCTGGCTTGTCCAGAATCCTTCTTTCCCGCCCAATATAGCTACAAGTAGTTACTGTATACCTTTGTGTCTTGAGTGGTAAATTCCTTTACCTGAGTAGTTACAGGAAATTAAACAAAACAATGATTTATATCGCAAGAGCTATTTTATTTTAGTCCCTGAGTAATTACAAATATGCTTAAAATAACAATAGCTGAGTAGTTACCTTTTTTCTTGGTATCTACTGATATTATCAGATAGCCACTCTGCCACCTTAACTGGTGAGGTTAATGGGGATGTTGCACCCTTAGAGTAGCAACCTTTCTGGACATCCTCTATCACCTTTAGGCTTATACTTGAGCAAAGATAGGCAATCGTTTGCTTTATTTGGCTTTTTGCAACCGTCTTGTAGGTTAGACAATTGAGTGAATAGAAGTATAGACAATAGAAGTAATCATTCAGCAGGTAACTTTCCCCTGCCCGGGGACAGCAATATTCAGTAGCATATTTTCTAAGACGAGCTACCCATTTGATGATATTTTGTTCAATTTCATCAAAATCTTTCTTAGTCTCTCTTCCATCAAGATAGTCTCGTATCTTAATGAAACTTGTCATACAGGTTGCTTCTTCCCTGAAGAATTCAGGGAAGACCTCCTGGAAGAATTCAGCCTCTACTTTTACAAAATCAATGGCTGTAGGTCGGTCTCCTTTTGTGCAGGCAAAGTCAATGATAACTACCCGCTCAACACTGCCATCCTGTTTTGGCAAAACAAGGATATTAGTCAGGTTAAGATCGCCGTGAATCTGAGACAACCAAATAGTTCCTGTTGGGTGAGATAAGTAGTTGTTCAGGTTAGTCATGGGGTTGGAAAACGGTAGCAAGCTACCGCACTCCAAAAGTAATCTACCTGATGTATCAGTGATTATCTCTTCTATCTTTTGTCGTCTGTCATTGACAAAAGCCTCATTCCAGAAATCAGCCCACTTAACTGGCGCCCTTTCAAGCCGTCCGGAATTGGCATTATACAGCGACCAGAGTAATCCCTTGGTCTGCTCAAGTACCTCAAAGCAGTTATTTGGTGCGGTTTTAATCTGCCAGATTAAATAGTCTGCATAATTTATACATCGTCCTGATGGGGTCATACCCCCTGCGGCACGATAGAGAATGAATGGGTCTTCAGGTTTATTTATTGGGAATATGGAGTAAATCTCGGGTGGCAAAGGCTGGCAGTTTAATGTTTTAACTGCCTCCCATTCTCTTTGTTGCCGATCAATGGATTGAAACTTAGCAATTAGCAGTAGACCAACCCCAATCCTATCCTTGTCTGAGATATAAAAGAAATACAGCCATGATTTTTCACCTACTCCAGAACTAACCCTGTAAGGCTCTGGTAAGCTCTGGCTTTTATCCATTAGCCCTTCTCTTACCAATACCTTCTGTATATCCTCTCTTTGTTCGGCAGATAGTTTGGTAGTAAATTCTACCTTTTCCTCCTTTTCTCCCTTTCTTTCCTTCTCCTCTTCTCCATTTCTCTTTAAGATTTGCTCTATGGCTAAATGATAAAAATTGAGGTTGTGGATAGCACCGCCTTTATCAGCAACATAAATTTCCCTGTTATTCTGTGAGAATTGAATCGCAAGTGAGTCATCTTGAACAGGGTAAACAGCTAATAGTCTTCCAGTTTCAGTATCCCATAGCCTGACTGTTTTGTCACCAGAGCCAGAGGCAAGCCTTTTACCATCAGCAGAGAGGGAGACACTGCTGACCAACTCTTCGTGTCCAACAAACCTCTGTATCTCCTTGCCGGTCTCAGTATCCCATAGCCTGACTGTTTTGTCATCAGAGCCAGAGGCAAGCCTTTTACCATCAGCAGAGATGGAGACACTATTGACATAACCTTCGTGTCCTGAAAATATACGAACAAGTGCCGGGTCTGTAGTCTTCATTTGCCGTTTATTTTTGAGCCAAATAGCTGAAGATAGGTAGTCTGGTGGCAGGATTGATTTTGATAATTCAACAAGCCCTTCCTCAAACAGCCGATTTTGCCACTGCTGATAAAAGAATGCCGGGACAGTCTCAAATCTTCCACCCGACAATACCCCTTCAAGAAAGCGTCGCTCTATACTAAATGCACGCAATAATGATGATAATTGTCCACTCATAGAGTCGACATCCTGTTGGCATGCAGGCTGGAAGCCTGTGCTACTGATTAAATTAAGCAGAAGTAAGAAATCATCAGCAATGCCATCTAATCCTTGTGGCAGAGGTAGTTGACGAGCCCTCTGCTCAAGATAGCCCGGATCGGCAAACTTCTTAATAAAATTTTGCATTGCCTGAACAAAGATTTCTTCCCGTTCATTGGAAGGGTATAACTCATCAGCAAATTGACGGATTAAGGGATGAATACGGAGGATATTATCTGTGGCATCAACAACAAGAGATAGATTAAGCAGTCTTTGTGCAGATAGCCAGGCATTTTCATCTTCTATGCCGGCGGCTATTGCCAGCAGGTCAAGCCGAATGGAAATAGCCTCTGGAAATACAGGGATTATCCTAAATAGAGCCTTTGCCCGCTGGTCATAGTCGCTATCAGTAAGCATCTCATAGCTTAGCCTTATGGTTTCTTTCATAATCGGGTCATGCTTTGTAGCTAAATCTTCAGGACTCAAGAGAAACCCATCAAGAGTGGCAAATACCCCTATTCCTTTCAATCTTTGGTAGAAGTCAGTAAGGATTTTCTGGGTTTTACCAGGTGCCAAGACCTGCTGGGCAATACAGGTGCCCGTAATTATAACTGCCAGCGGCAGACAGCCAAGAAGGCAAACAATATGTTCTGCTTTCTCATACTCTTCTTTGGAAAAGGTTGCTTTAATTTTATCTGCGGAAAACAGGTCAACATTTCTCCAGGGGATACCCTCTATCCGGCACATCAGGCGATGGCATAAAAGCAAAATTGCCTGCTCCTGCGGCAATACATCCAGCTTAACGCTTGAATACCTCTCACTACAATTAAGCCGTGTGGTGAAGAGTATGCTACATTTAAGGGTCTCTATGGTAATATTCGTCTCCCCAATCTGCTGGGATAGTCGGTTAAGGGTCTGTAGGTTATCAATGATAAGGAGTGCCTGAGTTCCTTGTTCAGATAGATATTCAGCTACCTCTTTAATTATATTGGCATCTCTCTCATCCTGTTTCTTGCTTATGCCGATTACAGGGGCAAGGCAGACAAATTCACGCACAAGCGAAACCCCATCCGCACCCTGCACCCAGAAGATACCACCAGAATAAGCCTGCCGATAGGAATATGCGTATTCAATAGCAAGTTGAGTCTTTCCAATACCACCCATACCTATAACTGCTTGTAGGTGTGGGACAGCAATTGTCTGATGCGTAGATAATTCCTGATGTAATTTTTGCAGGTATTGATGTGGGTCAGTGAACTGCGGATTAGGTAAATATGGGAGGCTAAATGGAGGTATTGCTTCTCGAAGAAGTATCACCTCTCGAAGCGGTTTTTTCCCTTTAGATAGAGCAATCTTTTGCTTTTCAGCCTTGTGGATATGGACATCCCTTTTTGCCTGAATAATAGTTATATTCTTGCTATCCTCAATAGTTATCTTCTGTGCCATCTTATCACCTCAAAAAGAAGAGAAATATCTATACTCAAGGAGGGCATAAATTGCGATTTTCGCTGGTCTACATTATTACTCATAACTACTCAGCTATCAAGAGATAACTTGCGAATCGACAAGATCCTTCTTCTCCTTGTCATTCTGGCTTGTCCAGAATCCTTCTTCTTATCCGATCACATCTGTCGTACTTAACAAAGAAGGATTCCCGACAAGCGGGAATGACAGATCACAGAGGAGAAGGATTCCCGACAAGCGGGAATGACAGATCACAGAGGAGAAGGATTCCCGACAAGCGGGAATGACAGATCACAGAGGAGAAGGATTCCCGACAAGCGGGAATGACAGATTGCAAAGGGGAAGGATCCCCGACAAGCGGGAATGACAGATCACAAAGGGCATGGACTTCTTGTCCATTCTGGCTTAGCCTGTCCCTGCCTGTCAAGAATCGACAGGATCCTTCTTCTCCTTGTCATTCTGGCTTGTCCAGAATCCTTCTTCTTATCCGATCACATTTAATGTACTCAACAAACCTATCTCGTTCCTGCTCAAAAGGCTTTCCTCTTAGAGGGGCTGTTTTAGCACTTGATTTGATAACATTATTTCCATCAATAATCAACCACATTTTTATTGCTCCTTTTTACAATTTCAGCCATCTTTTTTTCAATCTTTTCCATCCATATATTTTCTTCTCTTTAATTCTTCAGGAAAATATTCTTGTTTCTCCTTGTAGTCAAAATCCGGGCTGTATTGATAACCCTTAGAATATCCTATATCTTTCAAAAATTTCGTAGGTGCGTTGCGTAAATGCAAAGGAACGGGCAAATTCCCATATTCCTTAACATCTCTTGCTGCTTTTTGATAAGCAGAATAAAGTTCATTGGATTTTTTGCATTTTGCCATATAAACCACTGCCTGAGCTAATATTACATTGCATTCAGGCACTCCAATAAAATGACACGCTTGATACGCAGCTGTTGCCTGTTCTAATGCGTGCGAATTAGCCAAACCTATATCTTCTGAGGCAAAACGAATAATTCTTCTGGCAATATATAAAGGATCTTCGCCGGCTTCAATCATTCTGGCTAACCAATAAAGAGCAGCATCAGCATCTGACCCCCTCATTGATTTATGAAGAGCGGAAATAATATTATAATGCTCTTCTCCATCCTTATCGTAAATCAAATAAGATTTTTGAAAAGCCTCTTTTATAATGTCGGCTGTGATTTTTATTTTCTCATCAGTTGAGGTTAACACAGCGTATTCCAGAACATTAAGGGCTTTTCTGGCGTCTCCATTGCTCAAGAGGGCAATCATATCAACAATCTCTTTTTCAATCTTGATGTTTAGATTGCCAAGTCCTTTTTCTTTATTGGATAAAGCCCTTGTGATTATTTTTGAAATATGTTCTTTGTCTAATTGCTTAAAAACAAAAACCTGACACCTTGAAAGTAAAGCACCAATTACCTCAAAGCTGGGATTTTCAGTAGTCGCACCGATAAGAACAACTAAGCCTTTTTCTACATGGGGCAAAAGTGCATCTTGTTGAACTTTATTCCAACGATGGATTTCATCTATAAATAAAATTGTTTTTTTGTCTGATTTTTTACTCTCTTTGGCTTCATCTAAAATTTGAGTCAGATCCTTTTTGCCGCTGGTAACTGCGCTAATTTGCTTAAATTGCGAATTACTTTGCTCAGCAATAATAAAAGCCAGAGTAGTTTTCCCGCTACCCGGTGGCCCCCAAAAAATCATTGATGGCAATCTATCGGAAGTGATGGCTTGTCTTAATAATTTTTTTTCTCCAATTATCTCTTCTTGTCCAAAAAAATCATCAAGGCAATGAGGTCTTATCCGATCTGCCAGAGGTTGGTCATTGTTTTGAGTTTTCATAGTTTGAATTCCTTTCCTGAGGAATGGATATATACTCAAGTGGGGCATAAATTGCGTTTTTCGCTGGTCTTAACCAACAATAGCTGTGTTGTTCAGGTTCGCAATAGTACACTATTGCTCACCTTCACGCCTTGCTCTCCTTGATTAATCCTCACCGAAAAAATCGCAATTTATGCCCCACTTGAGTATAGCTGTCTTCATAAAATATTACCTCCTAATTATTATACTGTAAGCATAACATATATTCATACCTTTGTCAATCCATTTCTAAATTTCTGCCTCAACTTCTAATCGTATCAGTTGTTTTCCAGAATGGGGAGATAATGCTAATAATTGACCAAAGAGGGAAAAGATGTGGAGAAAACAAAGTGGGTGTCCGTCTTTTTCTTATCCATTGCGTGTTTATAACCGTTCGGTGCGTTTTTCGGACAGGGATGGGGACACTGTCTTCGCAGGGGCAGGCGCTGTCTTTACTGAAGATTTCATTTGACAGCCGCTGATTTCCATAGTATACTGTAATTACCAGATGGACAGGAACAGGCTTTGTCCCTACACATCCAAGGAGGTATTTATGAATCGTCTTTTTATAATTGATGGTCACAATATGGCATATCGGGCATACTATGCTGTTAAGGCATTATCCACAACCAAGGGCATCTCAACCAATGCTGTTTATGGAGTTACACACATGCTCCTGAAACTACTTCGGGATGAACAAGCCCTGCAGCTACAAGAGGCAGCACCTATAGCGGATAAAAAACCCCATATGGTAGTTGTTTTTGATACCCCTGCCCCTACCTTCAGGCACAAACAATACCCTGAATATAAAGCCACCAGAAAACCCATGCCTGAGGATATGCGTCCACAAATGGAATTGATTAAACAAGTGATCTCTGGCTTTAATATCCCTGTTATCACTCAGGAAGGCTATGAGGCAGACGATATTATGGCAACCATAGCTACGAAGTGTCAGGATATGGTTGATGAGGTTGTCCTTGTTACTGCGGATAAGGACATTCTCCAGATGGTAAATGAAAAAATCGTTGTTCAAACCTCAAAGAAAGGTATCTCTGATGTTGTTATTTATCGACAGGATAATGTTCATGAAAGGCTTGGAGTATTGCCTGAATATATTGCAGATTTCCTTGGACTCACAGGTGATAGTGCTGATAATATCCCTGGTGTGCCGGGTATTGGCGAAAAAACAGCACAATCTCTTATTCAAGAATTTGGGCATATAGAGAAAATATTTGCCAACCTTGACCATGTTTCGGAAAAAATAAGGAATAAACTTGAAAGAGCAAAGGATATTGCCTTTTTGTCCAAACAGCTTGTTTTGTTAAAGACTGATGTGCCACTGGAGATAAAATTCGATGATTATGCTCCACAAGATATGGACAGGGAGAAATTATTTACCCTGTTCTCGGAGTTGGAGTTTAAGAGTATCCTTGAGGAGTTGGGATTAGGAAAGAAAGAGAACACAAATTACCAAATAATCACCTCATCAAAGCTGCTCATTCAGCTTGTGGATACACTGCACCATCAGCAAGGGGTAGCCATTAGTCTTCAAATGATGACCACTAAACTCATAGGCATTGCTATCAGCTATGAACCTATGGGTGCATTTTACATACCTTGCAGTAGCACGGGTTTCCAGCCCGTTCCATTCCATTATGGGCAAGATGCCCATGCTACCGCAAGGTTGGACAAGGAAGAGGTATTAAACAACTTACGACCCATCATGGAAAATGCCTCCATTAAGAAATATTGCCATGATATTAAATCAATGCGTATGGTCTTGCAACAATATGGCATTAATCTGGCAGGCATAGAGTTTGACACCATGCTTGCCTCTTATCTGCTTAATTCCTCAACAAAACATGACCTTGAATCCATTGCCTTTAACTATCTAGGGATGACAAAGGCTTGTCCCTGTCCAACAGCAAATGAAATGGATCCAGCTATCCTTGGTGAATATGCCTGCTCTGATGCAGATACTATCTATCGGCTAACCAATGTTCTTACCCTGAAATTAGAGGAAAATGGGCTTACTCGCTTGTTTTGGGATATTGAGATGCCATCTGCACTCGTTCTTACCCTGATGGAGGCAAATGGGATACGGGTTAATCCATCCTATCTTGGAAAGCTTTCCTTAAAATTGGGAGCAAGGATTAAGGAATTGGAAAAGGAGATATATCTTCTTACTGGCTCAACATTTAACATCAATTCTCCAAAACAACTGGGGGTTATTTTGTTTGAAAAGATGCAGCTTCCAGTAATAAAAAAAACCAAGACCGGATATGCCACAGATGAGGATAGCTTAAATGAGTTAATTCCATACCATCCCCTGCCTGCCTTGATTTTAGAATATCGAGGGATAGCCAAGCTAAAATCAACCTATATCGATAATCTTTTTGAATTGATCAACCCGATAACCAAACGGGTTCATACGACCTACAATCAGGCAGTAACCACAACCGGCAGATTATCCTCAAGCAACCCTAATTTACAGAACATCCCTATTCGCACCGAGTTGGGGAAGAGTATCAGAGGGGCATTTATCCCTGAAGAGGGCTATCTATTACTCTCAGCCGATTATTCCCAGATAGAATTGCGGATTTTGGCACATATTGCCAGGGACACTAATCTATTGGATGCCTTTATTCATGATATAGATGTTCATAGCCAAACTGCTGCAAGGATATATGATTGTGATATGTCTATGATTACACAAGATATGCGGAGGGTAGCCAAGGTGGTTAATTTTGGTATCATCTATGGCATGAGTGCCTATGGATTGAGTCAAGAGCTAAAAATCCCACCCAAAAAGGCACAGGAGATGATTGATAAATACTTTAATACCCACAGTGGCGTGAAAGCGTATATTAATTCAACAATAGAACAGGCTACAAGGGATGGGTTTGTAACCACTCTTTGGGGACGGAAGAGGTATATTCCTGAGCTAAAAAGCGGCAACAAAAACATTCGTGAATTTGGACAACGGGCAGCGATTAATATGCCCATTCAGGGCAGTGCTGCTGATTTGATAAAATCAGCCATGATTAATATCTCAAAGCAGATTGATAATAAAAGGGTTAAACTGCTCTTGCAGGTACATGATGAACTGGTATTTGAGGTAAAACAAGATATTATTAAAGAAACAAGTAATCTGGTCAAGGAATGTATGGAAAACGCAGCCAAGTTTTCCGTGCCATTGAAGGTGGATATTAATTATTCCAATAATTGGGGAGAGATATAAGGTGATAGAAATCGCATCTATCTCATTATTCCTCCTCCGAAATTGCTGATAAAAACTACTTGACAATATTCAAAAATTTGTTATAATGTTATCTGTTGGGCTGTGTGGGCAGCAATTCTCATTATGGTAAAATGGATAAGGGGGAGATATGGAGATTAATCGGTAGGACAGGCATTCTTGCCTGTCATCTGCAACAGGACAGGCAGAAATGCCTGTCCTACCGACAATTCTGTTGATAATCGACACCATCTCCTCTATTCCCTTATTCCCCTTTGAACATAAGTTTTGCCATAATGAGAATTGCTGCTGTGTGGGATACTAATGGAGGAAAGAAGGTGATAAATAAGTTAGATGTATTAAAAGAAAGAGGATTTGTTAAACAATGTACAGATGAAGAAGAATTAGAAAAATTAATGTCTCATTCAAAGATAACATATTATGCCGGCTTTGATCCAACGGCTGATAGTCTTCATGTTGGTAGCCTTGTCCCGATTATGGCTCTATCCCATTTACAGCAGGCTGGAAATATTCCTATTGCGATTATCGGCGGCGGTACTACAATGATTGGAGATCCAAGCGGAAAAACAGAGATGAGACGAATAATGACACAAGATGAAATAGAGACAAATGGAGTAAAAATACTTGAGCAAATAAGTCGTTATGTTGAATTTGGCGATGGTGCCGGAATATTTCTCAATAACACAGAATGGCTTTTGGACCTGAAATATATTGAATTTCTGAGAGATATCGGGCGGTATTTCAAAGTAAATGAAATGATTAAAAATGAAGCTTATCGACAGCGACTTGAACGCGAAGAAGGTCTTTCTTTTATTGAATTTAATTACCAATTGCTCCAAGCGTATGATTTTTTAGTCTTATTCGATAGGTATAATTGCGTACTGCAAGTAGGCGGAGACGACCAATGGGGCAATATCCTTGCTGGTATTGATCTTGTCAGACGAACAAGACAGCAAACTGTTTACGGTTTAACATTTCCCCTTTTGACAACAGCTCGCGGACAAAAAATGGGCAAGACAGAATCTGGAACTATATGGCTTGATGGCAATAAAACATCTCCATACGAATTTTATCAATACTGGATAAATACTGACGATAGAGATGTCAGTAAATTCTTAGCCCTATTCACCTTTTTATCAGTAAATGAACTCAATGAACTTAATAAACTGACAGGAGAAGATCTCCGAAAAGCAAAAAAGATTCTCGCATATGAAGTTACAAAATTGGCTCATGGTGAAACAGAAGCAAAGAAAGCCCAAGAATCTTCCAAGGTTTTGTTTGCAAAAAATTCTGGAGGAGATCTATCAGCCGTCCCAACAACTGTAATGAAAAGAGAGAGATTTACGAATGGAGTTTCTGTAATTGACTTGTTTTTCGAAACCGATCTTGTCCACACCAAGACAGCGGCAAGGCGATTAATTGAGCAAGGCGGTGCATATATTAATAATGGAAAAAAAGTTGTAATTGATATGATTGTGACAGAAGAGCACTTAGAAAACAATGCACTCTTGCTTCGCTCTGGCAAGAAAAATTATCACCGAATTGTTGTAGTGCAAGATAAAGTAGAAAAATAAAATGTTTTGATGTCCGAAATCTTTTATTAATCTAACCCAACACGACACTATTTTATACTCAAGTGGGGCATAAATTGCGATTTTTCTCGGGGTGAGGATTAATCAAGGAGAGCAATGGCGCGCAAGGTGAGCAATAGTGTACTATTGCGAACCTGAACAACACAGCTATCGTTGATTAAGACCAGCGAAAAACGCAATTTATGCTCCACTTGAGTATATAATAGACAATTAGGAAACAATATGAATGTTTTGGCAAAAAATGAATTGGATGCTATTTGCGAATTGAAGAATAGTATTGATAAGCATTATAGGTTTTTTTGGATGAAGCTTTTTGGATCAAAGGCAAGAGGCGATGCAAATAAAGAATCAGATGTGGATGTCTGTATTGTATTGGAGGAAACTAACTGGAAGATTGAAAGAGAGATATATGAGTTGTGTTTTGAAATAGGATTGAAATATGACATTCTCTTGTCTCCTGTGGTTTTTTCTAAGGATGAGATTAGTAATAGGCTAACAATGGTTACACCATTTTATCGAGTTATGGAAAGAGAGGGGATAGCTATATGAGAGAAGAGATTACTGCCTTGGCAAGATATAGACTTCAGGAAGCCTATGAAAGTTTGGAAGAAGCAGATATCCTCTTAAAAGAGAAGAAAACAAGGGGTGCTATGAACAGGGTTTACTACTCAATGTTTTATGCAGCTCTTGCCTTATTAGCGACTAAACAACTTGAGGCTTCCAAACATTCAGGAGTTATTTCTCTCTTTCATAAGGAATTTGTAAAACATCAAATCTTTCCAAAAGATATAGCAAAATTTCTGGATGTAGCCTTTGATCTAAGGAACAAATGCGATTATAAAGATTTTGTAATCATAAAGGAAGAACATGTTGAGGAATTACTGAATGAGGCGAAGTGTTTTGTAGAGAGATCAGGACAATTATTAGATAAGCTTTTGGAAACTAATTAAATTAGGAGGATGTGAAATGATTATTGTATTAAGACCAGATGCTACGACTGAACAGATTGAACGTATTGTCAATAAGCTTACCGATCTTGAGATGAAAACTTTTGTTACAAGTGGGATAGAGCGGACAATTATTGGGGTAATTGGAGATGATAGAAAATTGTCCATGTGTCCTATTGAAGCCATTCCCGGGGTAGAAAAAATTATGCCGATATTAAAACCATTTAAGATGGCTTCTCGTGATTTTCGGGCACAAAGGACTATTATCAAGGTAGGGGATGTGGTTATTGGAGATAATCAGATTGTGCTGATAGCTGGCCCATGCTCTGTTGAGTCAAGGGAGCAGATAATAGAGACTGCTAAGGCTGTAAAGGCAGCCGGGGCATCTATGCTACGGGGTGGGGCATACAAGCCGCGGACATCACCCTATGCCTTTCAGGGATTAGGCGAGGAAGGGCTCAAGTATCTTGCTGAGGCAAGAGATGTTACCGGACTTCCTGTTGTTACTGAGCTTATGGATACTAAGGATACAGAACTTGTAGCAGAGTATGCGGATATTATTCAGATAGGTGCCAGAAATATGCAGAATTTTAGCTTATTAAAGGCAGTTGGATGTGTTTCAAAACCTATATTATTAAAACGGGGTCATGCTGCTACGATAAATGAATGGCTAATGTCTGCAGAGTATATTATGCATGCCGGCAACCAGCAGGTTATCCTGTGTGAACGAGGGATAAGAACATTTGAAACTGCTACAAGAAATACCCTTGACCTGTCTGCAGTGCCGGTGGTTAAAGAATTGAGTCACCTGCCGATTATAGTTGACCCAAGTCATGGTGGCGGCAAAAGATCATTGGTTGCCCCGCTTTCTAAGGCAGCAGTTGCCTGCGGAACAGATGGGCTGGCTATTGAGGTTCACTTAAATCCTGAAGAGGCACTCTCTGATGGAGAGCAATCTTTATTGCCGCAAGATTTTGAGGTGCTGGTTCGTGAACTGAAGATAGTAGCTAAGGCAGTTGGAAGGAGGATATAAGATGTTACCGGATACACTTGGTCATTTTGTTATATCAGATGAATTATTTTTTGGTGGCAGGTTTGTTCCAGAAACATTGATGTCAGCCCTTCTGGAGTTGGAAAATACCTACCTTAAGGCAAAGAAAGACTGTGAATTTCAAAAAGAACTGGCATATTATCTTCAATCATATGCCGGCAGGCCAACCTCGTTGTATCTGGCTCAAAGGCTTACAAAAAAACTTGGCGGGGCAAAAATATATCTTAAACGAGAAGACCTCCTGCACACAGGGGCACATAAAATTAATAATACCCTTGGTCAGGCACTTTTGACAAAGCAGATGGGAAAGCCGCGGGTAATAGCTGAGACAGGGGCAGGACAGCATGGAGTAGCTACAGCAACAGCTGCGGCTATGTTTGGTCTGGAGTGTGAGGTTTACATGGGATGCGAGGATATTGAACGGCAGGCGTTGAATGTTTTCAGAATGAAGTTGCTTGGAGCAAAGGTTAATCCGGTTGATTCAGGCAGTAAAACCCTGAAGGATGCAATTAATGAGGCACTCCGTGATTGGGTCACGAATGTTCGCACAACCCATTACATTATTGGCTCTGTGGTTGGACCACACCCGTATCCCATGATGGTGCGGGATTTTCAATCTGTAATTGGACTTGAATCAAAGAAACAAATATTAGAGTTAGAGGGCAGGCTTCCTGATTGTCTTGTTGCTTGTGTTGGTGGCGGAAGCAATTCCATGGGGCTTTTTTATCCATTTCACGATGAGAATAATGTGAAGTTTATAGGGGTAGAGGCAGCAGGTGAAGGGATTGAGACTGGAAAGCATTCTGCTTCGCTTGGCAAGGGAAGTGTTGGCAGTCTGCATGGAAACCTCTCCTATGTGCTTCAGGATGCAAATGGTCAGATAATACCAACCCATTCTGTTTCAGCTGGACTGGATTATCCGGGTGTTGGACCAGAGCATAGCTATTATAAGGATACAGGCAGAGCAGAGTATGTGTCTGTAACAGATACAGAAGCTCTGGAAAGTTTTCATCTTTTGGCATTAACCGAAGGTATAATCCCTGCCCTTGAATCTGCTCACGCCATTGCCTATGCAGTTAAACTCGCTCCAACTATGGATAAAGATAAGATTATCATTGTCTGCCTTTCAGGTAGGGGGGATAAGGATGTTCAGACTGTGTCGAAGATATTAGAGGTGGGGTAATTACTTAGGTTTATGGTTCAAATGCTGTTCACATTTCCTTGCCAGATACCATATGTATACTTAAGTGGGGCATAACGCTCTTGGCAAAACAAAAGATGGACGCTATCTTTCAGTATTTTTTATAAAAAAGATTAATAATAAAGCCTTAATTATAACAGCAAGGGATATGAACCAACATGAACGGAGGAGATATGAAAAAAAGTGAAGATAGGGAAATGACTATACTCAAGTGGGGCATAAATTGCGATTTTTTGGTAAGGATTAATCAAGGAGAGCAAGGCGACCATGTCGCCGTTTAGATACTACGGCATCACGGATGACTTGGTCAAGATGAAGATTTTAGGGTTTGTGGTTTTGGAGTGCGGTGGCTTGCCACTCCTTTTTAAGACAATGAAAAGGCTTTTAGGAATTGTAGATGAATTTGTAAGGAGGTTATAAAAATGCAGGCGATTGAATATTATGCTGATGTGCTATCGGATGGACATATTTCGTTACCTCAAAGGGCTGTGGAGGAATTGTGTTTATCAAAGGGCAAAAAGGTAAAAGTAATTTTATTGAGTGAATGGTTAAATGAGTCAACTAAAGAAGATGAAAATTCTAAATTAAGGGATAAAATGGAAAAGCTCAAGAGAAAAGAAATTTCGTTTGCTGAACTTTCAGTCTGTGGAATATGGGCTGACCGTGAGGATATGAAAGAGAGTGTAGGGTGGGTAAATCAGTTACGGGCAGATGTCAATGAGCGTCAAAGGAGATTAGGACTTGAATAAAAACTTACTTGAGACAACTATTCTTATCAACTATTTTCGAAAGACACAAAAGGCAATTGATTATCTGGATAGCCTTTATATTAAAGGAAATGTGATTCTTGTGCCTCAAATAGTTAGTGCAGAACTTTTCTTTGGCTGTCGCAATATTCAGGAGGAGAGAGAAATTGAAGATTTTTTATCAAACTATTGTGTTACAACAAATATTTCTTTAGAAACAATGAAAAAGAGTGCTGAGTTAAAACGCACATATGGAAAATCATACGAATGTGGCTTGATAGATATGCTAATCGCTTCAACAGCACTGATAGAGAATGCTGAATTGGTAACCATTAATATTAAACATTTTCAAATGATCAAGGGGCTTTCTATAATAAAACCGTATTGATGTAGAAGACATAAAATAAAAATGGAGGAAAAAAGATGAAGAAGATTTTAGGAGCAATTGGAGTTTTTGTGGTTTTGGTTTTGGGGCTTGGAGTAAATGGATGGTGTCAGGAGGATATGGCAAAATACCTTAATGCCAGGCTACCATTCATTGAGAATCAAGGGCAGGCAGGAGAAGGGATAGCCTTCTATGCCCAGACATTCTTTGGCAAGGTGGGCATAACAAAGGAGGGTGAGATTCTCTATCACCTGTCAGAACACAAGGCACAGAACACAAGGCACAGAACACAGGGACCAGACACCAAACATCAGACACCAGACACCAGAGGAATAGTCCTTTCGGAAAGCCTGATTGGGGCAAAAGACTTCCAGATAGAGGGAAGGGAAAGGGCAGAGACAGGGGTCAACTACTTTATTGGAGGAAAAGAGAACTGGAGAAGCGGAGTCCCCTCTTATAATATTGTCAGCCTTGGTGAGGTCTATCCAAAAACTACTGCTTTCCTTAAGGCTTATGGTAATAATGTAGAAAAGCTCTTTTGTATTGAAAAGGAAGGGGACCCTAAAAATATAATACTTGAGATTGAAGGTGCGGAAAATGCGACTATAGAGCCTTCTGGGGACCTGCTCTTAAAGACAGAATTAGGCGATGTATCCTTCAAAAAACCCTTTGCCTATCAGGATATAGAAGGAGAAAAAAAGAGATACCTATAAAATACAATCTCCTTTCTGGAAAAAATATTACCTACACCTTTGATGTTGCAGATTACAGCCCAGATTACCAACTCATCATAGACCCGGTTGTCTATTCCACCTTTGTTGGTGGAAGTAATCGTGATGGGGGGCTTTCTATCGCCCTTGATTCCTCAAATAATGCCTACATTACAGGATGGACAGGTTCATCCGACTTTCCCTTAACCCCTGGCGCCTATGATACAAGCCATAACGGAGAAAATGAGGATGCCTTTGTCTTTAAGCTATCCCTGCACACCAACCCTACCTACATTGGCAAAGATACAAATAGAAGATCAAGGAGGCAATGAGATTGGCACAAAGACATTAACTACGGATGGCACACTTACCCTTTACTTAAGAGGATATGATGGAAGTAATACCTTCATTAGCTATATTTCAGGCACATGGACAATTCTTGGTGGGATTGGGACACTCAGCCAATCCTATGGCACATCCACTATCTTTAATCCAACAAAGGTTGGAATTGGCACAATCACAGTAACAGATGGCTCGCATACCGACACAACAGAGGCAATCACAGTTCTACATGGAGCAGCAGCATTACTAATCCTTTCTCCACAAACAGCAACCTTAACAGCAGATGGAACACAAACCTACACAGGCACAGCCATAGATGCTGATGGCAACCAATGGGATGCTACACCAGATATTACATTTACTGCCCAAAAAGGCACATTCACCAATAACATCTACGCTCCAAAGGAAATAGGCACATGGACAATCACTGGCACATACTCAAGCCTTAGTGCCACAGCAACGGTTGTTGTAACTACTGGGGAGCCTGCAACAATAACCCTTACTCTCCCACAAACAACTACAACCAATGCTACCTTTACCTTAACAGTAAGTTTAACCGATGCTAAAGGGAACCCTTGTAATGGAACAATCGCCTTAAGCAATACCACAAACTCCATATCACCAACAACAATTTTACTAACCAATGGAACTTGGACAGGCCAAGCAACCATCACAAGATTACTAAATGGCGGAATAGATACAATAACAGCGACATACCAAACAATAAGCAAAAGTGCAACAATTACAGTTTATATAACCCCTAGTGGAACACAAACAATTGGAAGCAATTATGGAACAATAACCCTTATTGAAACAGGAAGCATAACAGAGGACTTCTATGTAACCATTAAAGATGCAAAGGGTTAGGTTATAACAAAAGAAGGAAATATCGGTATCTGCATTGATGCAAGAATAATCGGAGCATCTGGAATAGAGTTTCATGGGAGCTTTACAATCCTTGTGGCTATTCCATACAGTGATATAGGAAATATAAATGAAAATACACTAATGTTATACACATTTAACGAAACAACAGGAAATTGGGAGGAAGTTCCCAATTGCTGGGTTGATACAACACATAATATCATTTATGGCACACTTACACTTACCCACTTTACCCTGATTGCACCACTTGTCAGCATAACTTTTGCCCCAACAAACAACGATGCCTATTGCTATCCAAACCCCTGGGAAAAAAATGACCCAAAGCAGGGAGGAAGCTATATCTACTTTGCCAATGTAAGTCAAGGCTCTACCATTAAAATTTACAACATTGCTGGCGAGGAGATAGATAAAATAAATGTAACAGAATGCCCCCAAAAATGGGATATTTCAAACAAAAACATCGCCTCAGGTATCTATATCTATCTGATAACCAACGACCAGAACCAAAAGGCAACAGGCAAAATTGGAATAATCAAATAAGGGGAGGTAATAGGGTCGTATCTTGGGGTAAATTAGGGACAGACACTATTTTCTTGATAGGGATAAGTCATTATCCCTACGCATGTTACTGCTGCTGACTTATGCAGTTATGCTGATTGTGATTAATCTTGTTTTCATGGAAGTGCAGCATTTTGCTGGTGCATATATGTACACTATCAAGGTAGTGCGTATATACTCAAGTGGGGCATAAATTGCGATTTTTCTCGGGGTGAGGATTAATCAAGGAGAGCAATGGCGCGCAAGGTGAGCAATAGTGTACTATTGCGAACCTGAACAACACAGCTATCGTTGATTAAGACCAGCGAAAAACGCAATTTATGCCCCACTTGAGTATATACGCAGCAGCAAGCTACCATACTCTCAAGAAGGCAAAATTAATCACAATTTGCTAACCTTATACAACTGCATAGGTTATGTTAATTCAATTGTCCAGCAATATTTGTGGGACACGATAAGGCGTGAGTGGGGGTGGGGTTTCTCGCTGAGTAGTTATGAATGAACAAAATTAGATGTGTTTACCCTGCATCCTTACTCCGAAAAAAGTGTCGATTTTCGTGAGTCTGGAAAGTATCTTTCCATCTTTCCTCTACCCATTTCACCTCATCGTCCATGGTTTGGACGAGCTTATCCAATCGGGCATACAAAACATCATCCATGATCTTTTTATAGAGTGGTCCTTGAGGGATACCCATTTGTTTGAGCTTATCACCGGTTATAAATATTGCCTCATTTTTCATAAAGATAAGATAATCTGCCACAGCCTTTTTTATCTTGCAGGAAAGCCCTTGTTGAAATATGGCTTCAGCCTTTGCTACTACAAAGATAAGAACCTCTATTGACATCTTATTTAATAGCTTATATATATCTCGTGGATTCAAATTTTCCTTTAGTCTCAGGTAATTGATTGTTCTGGCAGCATCTTTTTTACCGTTTATAACCTTTTTCTGTTGGCTATTGGTAAATTTGAGATAAAGGGTAATATCTTCTACCTGTTTTGTCTTCAGATTATCTACTAAGGCAAGAAAATATATCAGCCAGTGTTCCACGGTTGCCAGAGGTGCTGCCTCTTGTTTGTTAATGATAAGTTCAAAGTAGAAAAGGCTTTCCATCACCTTTTCAAAAAGATTATGGAGCCTTTTGGTAAAGGTTATGGATGGATGGATGTATTTTAGTACCCCCAATTCTCCCAGTCTGCGGATAGCTGTCTGTGGTTTCTCATCATCAAGTATCAGAATGAGTTCATTCATTACCCTTTGATTTGCCAGACGATTAAATAGCGGCTCATTAATGGTTGCCTCTAATATTAAATCTTTGGTTAAAGAATCCAAATGGAAATCTAACCTTGTCTCAAGCCTTATTGCCCTGAATATTCGAGTAGGGTCGTCAATAAAACTCTTAGCATGAAGGACACGAATAATCCTGTTTTTTATATCAATCTCGCCACCGGCAAAATCAATCAGCCTGCCGTAATCCTTTTCATTTATCTGGATAGCCATAGCATTAATGGTAAAATCCCTGCGGAGCAAATCCTCAATGATAGGGGATTTCTCTACCCTTGGCAGGGCAGCTGGATGCTCATAGTGTTCTCGCCGAGCAGTGGCAATATCAATCTTAAAGCCATATGGGGTTGAACCCTCACCCCATCCCTCTCCCTTAAGGAGAGGGGGGAATGTAATAACAGCTGTCTTAAACCGTTGATGAGTTTTGCAATGTCCTCCTATTCTATTGGTAAACTCATTAGCAAAGCAAACCCCATCTCCAACAACCACAATATCAATATCAAGGTTTTCTTTTTCCAGCAACAAGTCGCGAACAAATCCACCAACCACAAATACTGAATAGCCCAGCGAATCCCCAACCTGACCTATTTTTTGAAAGAGATTCTGGATGACAGAGGGAAGTCTTTTCATTAAAGACTTGATGAAATGAATCTGTGATGATCTCTGATTAGACGAAAAGGGCAGAAAATGTTCTATGGGCAATTCCTTTAATGTAGTTTCAGTCACCCTCTCTATTTCTCTGAGGAGAATCTCTTCTGCCTCAAGAATAGATTTATCCTTTATTATGCCAGAACCAGCACATACATGTCCTCCCCCGCCAATCCTTTTGAGGATTTCAGCGATATTAATTGCCGTATCTCTGCTTCGGGCAATCAGCCATATTCTTTGCTCCATTTCAAAGAGGCAGAAAAGTGCGGCAGGCTTTTCAATATCCATTATTTTGTGGGCAAGTATGGATAAATCTCCAATATATTCAGGGATTATAGCCTTAACAATAAGGATAAGTCTTGCGTGGAGCAAATAAGCCTTTTGAGATTTCAGCAAGTCAGATATGACAATTATTTGTTCTGGGGTTGGTTCTTTATTTATGAAATCAGATACAATCCGCAGATCAGCATGACACGAAACAAGGGTGGCAACAGCATTAATATCATCAGTCGTAGTAGAAGGAAAGGTGAGCGAACCAGTATCTTCATAGATGCCAAGGCTGAAGATGGTGGCATTAATCGGCAAAATAGGCAGTCCGAGCCTGATAATTTCCTCTATCAAAATGGTTGTTGTTGCCCCTACTTCATGGACAATTATCCTTTCCCCTGTAATATCGTTGGACATTGATGGATGGTGATCATAGATATGAATAGGGATTCCCTTGTCAAGCAAATCCTTAAATTTGCCTATACGATCTGGTTGTCTGGTGTCAACGATAATAAGTTTATTCACCTCTTCAAGTGGTATTTTACTGGTTTTGACAAGGGGAATATGGTGCTGGTAGGTACTTAAAAATTCATCTACAGCAGGCTCACATGAACCAGGCATAGCCAGACAAGCCTCAGGATAAAGAAGGGATGCAGCTACCAGACTGGCTAAGGCATCAAAATCAGCGTTGGTATGGGTAATGATTACATCCATGTAGCACCTCATCATCGTCATTCCTACCCTCGTGGAGCTTGTCCTCACGAAAGTGGGGAACCGGGGCGGGAATAACGCGTTGCTCAGGTTCGTAGGGGCGAACATAGGTGTTTGACTATTTATTCGGGGTAACTACTCACCACAAAGGCATGAAGACACAAAAAGTTGATAAGTTGAATAGTTGATGGGTTGATAAGTGGATGAATTGATAGGAAATGTTTATGAATTATGAATCTGTGTTCCTTTAACCTATAAACTCATCAACCTATCAACCTATCAATTTATGTGTTCTCCGTGGTGAATTACTTTACCTGAGTAGTTACTATTCGGGAGACACACGGGTAGACACATAGGTCTACCCCTACATGTGCCATTGCTCTCCTTGATTATGCCCCACTTGAGTATATTTTTGCTACAATTCCAGCCTTGCCTGTGACATCCTTGCCTTGGTTGGTGTAATAACCAATGGGCATGGGAGTCTACGGCTAACCTCATGGGCAACCTTTTCTGTACAGCTTCCCATCATATACCTCTCTACAGTGCCTTTCCCTGTAGATCCCATAACCACCAGCATAATATCATCATCATTAATAGCTACCTCTACAATCTCAGAGGATGGATTCCCAAATCTAACTATCGGGGTAACCCTCACACCCTCTTCCTCACCATAGGCACAGATAGACTTCAATGATTCTACGGCATTTTTCTCCAATTCTTCGTGCAGATTATTATCAACCATACCTGTCAATTCTGCATAGACAGCATCGTTAATTACCTGCACGACAACAATTTCCATCTCCAGCCTTTTGGCTAAACAGATAGCATAGGTAATGGCATCCCATGCTGCAGAAGAGCTATCTGTTGTTACCAGTATCTTTTTTGCCATATCACATACCTCCTTATATAATAGTGAAAAGTGAAAAGTGAAAAGTGAAAAGTGTCTATCTTATCTATTTCCCAAATTCTCCTCGTTCTCCACTTTCCTTCATTACACATCTGGAGTATAGTCTGAGTAGTTACTTTCCACCTTTACCTTTAATTTTTCACTTTTCACTTTTCACTTTTCACTATTATTACACATTTGAATAGCTACGAAATATGTATAAAATAACAATAGCTTGAGTATACCTACCGTATTCCCTTTGGTGAAAAAGCGGCGGTAATCAAAAAGATACCTGTTGCGATAATCACCATAATAGCACCAGTTGGAACGGTAAGCCATCTTAAATAATAAGATAAAATGATCCCAAAAAATGAGGCTGTTATCCCAAAGATAAGGGATAATAGTAACGCCTTTCGCACATTATAGGTTAATTGACATGCTGCAGCAGCTGGTATGATGATCATGGCTATTACCAATATCTCGCCAACTACCTTGAGTGAGGCAATAATGGTAATTGCAGTTAAGCCAAGCAAAAGATAAAACATGACCGTAGCTGGTATTCCAGAGGCATTAGCTAACTCCTGATCAAATATAATAAAATGCAACTCCTTGAAGAATATAAAGACAAACAATATCACCCCAACAAAAACCAGCATAGATAAAATAAGATCCTCCCTTGTAGTCATCAGAATATTCCCAAACAAATAGCCATTTAATATCTCTTTTTTATCTGGCATCAAGCCCATAAAAAATAGTCCCAATGCCATGGTTGCAGCAAAAAAGATACCAATAGATGCATCAAGTTTTAACTCACTTCGCTTACTTGTATGCCCAATAAGCCAGACAACAATCAAGCTGACAACTACAGCTGTTAATATTGGTGAAGTACCCGCTAAGAATCCAAGGGCTACTCCGGCAAACGCTGCATTTGCAATCCCTACCCCAATAAATGATAATCCACGCAAAACAACAAATACACCAATAATCGAACAAGCACCACCTATTAATAGGGATGTTAATAAAGACTGTTGTACTATTTTATAAGCAAATAATTCCATTGTATTCCTCACTCTCTCTTATCTGATGAGTATTATACCTATAAAAACCACTTAAGTCAAGTAAAAAAATCAGCAATTCTCATTATGGCAAAACTTATGTTCAAAGGGGAATAAGGGAATAGAGGAGATGGTGTCGATTATCAACAGAATTGTCGGTAGGACAGGATAAACACATAACAACTCACCACGGAGACACGGAGACACAGAGGAAAATCGAAGGACAAATCTCTTATTTGAATGTGGCTGAACGCAGATTTTTGGAAATTTGAAGCATTATTCTGTGAATTTATA
>Ga0210016_1001382_pt1 | contig 22538 bp, 22 predicted proteins | sample CryGeyCG2014_300_FD_185454 | JGI IMG/M metagenome (GOLD analysis project Ga0210016, IMG submission 185454) | Groundwater microbial communities from aquifer - Crystal Geyser CG02_land_8/20/14_3.00 (SPAdes) (version 2) | ecosystem: Environmental > Aquatic > Deep subsurface > Groundwater | place... | reverse complement strand
TCAATTGGACAAAAACTCTCATAATTAAAGAAAAAATGAGAGCCTAATAAAGAAAATCTCCAATCGAGACGCCATTTACTCTTATCCGAGTAAAATGGAGACTGAATGTTAATTGTTCAGTGATTATTAACTACGAAATAAGCGAAATACCCGCCTCGCGTCGACGAAGCGTCTCCGCGAGTCGAGGCGGGCGAAAGTACGAAAAAATAATTTAAAGTATTCGAAAATATTTGTATTAATAATTTTAGTATTTCGTTAATTTCGTATTTCGTAAAGCATTATGAGAAGAGAAAATAAAACAGAAACTGAAGATAATATTGAAATAGAAAATGATATAGAAGAAATAATGTCGGAAGAGAATTCGGCGTTGATTAAATTTGATCATGTGAGCAAATTTTTCAAGGATGACAAAATAATTTTGGATAATATCAATTTGGAGATAAAAGCCGGCGAGTTTGTTTCAATTGTCGGACCGAGCGGAGCGGGAAAATCAACCTTGCTTAAAATGGTTTATGTTGAAGAAATGCCAAGCGAAGGTTCAGTTTATTTCGACGGAGTTTCGTTGGATATGATCAGTCGGCGGAAATTGCCCTATCATCGAAGAAGAATTGGTACAATTTTTCAGGATTTTAAATTATTGCCTCAAAAAACTACTTTTGAAAATGTCGCCTATGCTTTGGAAGTTTGTGGATTGTCTAAAGAGGAAATATTGCAGAATGTGCCACAAATTTTGGATATCGTAGGGCTCGGGGATAAAATGGAAAAATTTCCTCACGAACTTTCCGGCGGAGAACAGCAAAAAGTTGTTTTGGCACGAGCGTTAATTCACAAGCCACTGGTAATCGCGGCGGACGAACCGACGGGAAACTTAGATTCGGCAAATTCATTGGAAATAGTCAAACTGCTTTTAGAAATTAATAAATTGGGAACAACAGTTATTTTAGTCAGTCATGATCGGGAAATTGTAAATAAAGCTAATAGAAGAGTGATTTTGCTCGATCGTGGAAAAATAATTTGTGATGACGCAAAAGGGAAATATAAAGTCTGTTAAATTACGAAAGTACGAAATTAACGAAATACGAAACATTTAAAATTCTCTTTTCGTACTTTCGCCCGCCTCGACTCGCGGAGACCGCTTGTCGACGCGAGGCGGGTATTTAGTATTAATTTCGTATTTCGTAAAAATATATGTTTTTAATTATCGGGCGAACAATTAGGGCTAGTTTTATAAATTTTTGGCGTAATGGCTGGTTGTCAGTGGCAGCGGTGAGTGTTTTAGTGCTGGCACTTTTTGTGGTGGGGTCGGTTTTTATGGTGGGATTAGTGGCAAATGATGTTCTTCAAAATGTTGAAAAGAAAGTGAGCATTAGCGTGTATTTTAAAACTGATATAAGCGAAGAAAAAATATTGGAAAATAAGAGAGACTTGGAAAATATCAAAGAAATAAGTTCAGTGGAATATATTTCTAAGGATAAAGCGTTGGAAATTTTCAAACGCGATAATGCTGATGAGCCGGTAATTATGGAATCATTGGAAGAAATTGGAGAAAATCCACTGCTTGCATCTTTGGTTATCAAAGCTGATAATCCTAGCCAATATCAAGCAGTGGCTGATTATATAGCTAATGCTTCTTTCAAGGATGATGTCGGGCGAGTTAATTATGGAAAAAATCGAGAAATTATCGATCGTTTGAATGGAATAATTTTTCAAATCAAGAAAGTCGGTTTGATTTTGGTTGGAATTTTTGGAATAGTTTCCATTCTGATAATTTTTAACACAATTAGAATTACAATTTATACCCACAGACAAGAAATTGAAGTGATGCGCTTAGTCGGATCGTCCAATATGTTCATCCGCTTGCCGTTTATTTTTGAAGGAATAATTTATGGCGTGATTGCTTCGTTTATCGCTTCGCTTATTATTTTAGGAACGATTAAATTTATAAATATCTATGCTTCGGCGGTGGTTTCTTCCGGAAATTTATTTTCTTTTTATCTTGCCAACGCGCTTTATGTTTTGGGATTGCAAATTATCATCGGTTCCTTTCTCGGAGTTGCCAGCAGTTGGATTGCGATGAGGAAATATTTGAAAATATAAAATACAAAAATTTTCAAAATAAAAATCCCCCAGTCGTCTGCGGACGAATGCAGGGGATTTTTGGTTGGCGGTTTTTTTGGGTTTTATTTCGCGTAAACCCGAAGAGTATTTTTGGTTAGCGAGTCAGTATGAGTTTCGCTGGAAATAACGTCCAAAATCCGACCCTCCACATTTATTATTGTTATTTGTTCGAAAAAACTGCCAGGACATTTTTCTCCCTCAACATATTTAAGAGGGAAGCCAACTTCAAATCTTTCGATGATTTCAACTATTTGGGTTGGCGTTAGTCCGAGAATGGGGGACTTTTTTATGTCCTGAAAGTCTCTGAAGACCTGAGTCGCATAAAAAGGTTTTAATTTAGGCATTCTTTTCTCCTTATTTTTTGAGGGTTAAAAAAATAAAAATTTATTTTTCAATAAAAAAAATTAAAGAACCAAGTCTATAAATTAACATGAAAGAAAAAATTTTGCAAGAGTGATTTGATTTTATTCAAAAATTAAGGTAGATTTAAAAAAGCTGAAAATGTTTTGGGGAATAGCCAAGCGGTAAGGCAACGGGTTCTGATCCCGTCATGCGGGGGTTCGAATCCCTCTTCCCCAACAAATCAATGCGTCAAAATGGCACCTTTTTTATTATCTTGACACTCCAAAATAATCTGCTAAAATACAATTAGCACTCACTCTTGACGAGTGCTAAAAGGTAGATTATAATATAAAAAGAAAATAATTTTTTATATACCTCACCCCAACCCTCTCCTTATAAAGGAGAGGGGGTAAGAAGAAATATGAACGACAGACTCAAAAAAATTTTAGCGGTGGTGGTGGAAGAATATACCAATTCGGCTATTCCGGTTGGATCAAAAATACTGGAAGATAAATATGGTTTGAAAGTGAGTTCGGCGACGATTAGAAATGATATGGTGGAATTGGAAAAGGAAGGTTATTTGCATCAACCGCATATCAGCGCTGGACGGATTCCGACTGACAAGGGATATCGTTTTTTTGTGGAGAGTATTATGCCGGATCAAAAATTGAGTTTGACTGATCAAAAAAAACTGCAAGCGGAAGTTTTGAAATTGAAAGCTAAAAATCAACGACTTTCCCGCACGACAGCTAAATTACTTTCCTCATTATCAGGAAGTTTGGCAATTAGTGGTTCAGAAAAAGAATTTTATGATTTTGGCATCGGGGAGCTTTTGGAAAATCCGGAATTTCAAAATGTGGATGAATTTTGCCGAATTGCGGAAGCGTTGGATTATATTGATGAAAATGTGGATACGATTCTTTCCAAGTTAAAAGACGGAGAAACGAGAATTTTTATCGGCAAGGAAAACCCAATCAAGGAAATTTCCAATTGCTCAATGGTAGTTAGTCCATATACAACTAAATCTGGAGAAAGAGGAGTGTTGGCGATTGTTGGACCGAAAAGAATGAAATATGCCAAAAATAAATCGCTTTTGGATTACGCCCGAAAACTTTTGGGCGGATCGATGGTAATAATTTTAATAGCAGAAAGCGGAATAATAATTTTTTAAATAGAGTTATGGAAAAAATAAAAAAAATGGAAACTAGTGAACAAAAAAAAGATAGAGCACGGCCAATGGAGATTACTGTCAAAGCGGTGGTAATTGGCGAAGACGGTCAAATACTTATTCTTAAAAGAGTAAAAGATTCCGATACCAATCCGGACAAATGGGATATTCCGGGGGGACTTTTGGAGGCTGGTGAAACAATAGAAAAAGCCTTAAGAAGAGAAATAAAGGAAGAAACAGGATTAGAAGTGGAAATTGGACCGGTTATACGCGTTTCTGAATTTCCCAAAGAAACTAAGCAATTTAAAAAAGAAAAAAGATCTTTGCGCTTTATTGCTTATTGCCAAGGAAGTACAGAAGTAAAATTGAGCGACGAACATAGCGAATTTCTTTGGTTAGAAATAGACGAAGCAGTAAAAAAATTAAATGAAAAGGACGGTTTTGAAAACGACAAGGGAAATACTTTACTGGATGCTAAAAAATATTTGGAAACGAAAAATTCTTTGGATGGCTGGAAACGATGTATGGCGGACTTTGAAAATTATAAAAAACGACAAGCAGAGGAAAGAAAAGATATGATTGCTTTTTCGAATTTAAATTTAATTTCGGAAATCCTTCCGATATTAGATAATTTCCATGCTTCGACGGATCATATTCCGGAAGATCAAAAGGATGGCGGATGGGTGGTTGGGATTATGCACATTCAAAAACAACTGGAAAAAGTTTTGGAAGATAATAATGTTAGTGAAATTGAAGTTAAAATTGGAGATAAGTTTGATCCAAATATTATGGAAGCAATAAAAGATACAAACAAAACGAATATGGACACGAATGAAACAAGTGAGAATAAAGTGAAGAAAGTTTTGATGAAAGGATATAAAATTAATGACAAAGTAATTAGAGTGGCGAGAGTGGTGGTGGAATAAAATTTTTAATTTTGTAATTTCTAATTTTTAAAAATTTAACTTTTGGATTTATTTAAAAATTCAAAAATTAAAAATTTAAAAATTATCAAAAAACTATGAGCAAAATATTAGGAATCGATCTTGGGACAACTAATTCTGCAATGGCAATTGTGGAAGGTGGCAGTCCAGCGATAATTGAAAACAAAGAAGGAGCGAGAACTACACCGTCAATGGTGGCCATTTCAAAATCTGGCGAAAGATTGGTTGGGCTTTTGGCTAAGCGCCAAGCAGTGACAAATTCTGGCAACACGCTTTATTCAATCAAGCGTCTTATTGGGCGAGCTTTTACGGATGATGAAGTGCAACGCGACATGAAACTCATGCCATATAAAATTGAAAAATCTAATGGCGGAGTAAAAATAAAAATGGGCGACAAAGAATATACTCCGCAAGAAATTTCAGCGATGATTCTTTCTAAACTCAAAGCAGACGCCGAAGAAAAATTAGGCGAAAAAATCGAAGAAGCCGTGATCACTGTGCCGGCCTATTTTGATGATTCGCAAAGAAAAGCTACAAAAGAAGCGGGAGAAATTGCGGGACTTAAAGTTCGGCGCATTATTAATGAACCAACTGCAGCGGCTTTGGCCTATGGCTTCAACAAAAAGAAAGATGAAAAAATTGCAGTTTATGATTTAGGTGGCGGAACTTTCGATATTTCCATTTTGGAAGTGGGTGATGATACCGTAGAAGTAAAATCAACTAATGGTGACACGCATCTTGGTGGAGATGATTTCGACCAAATTATAATCAGCTGGATAATTTCAGAATTCAAAAAACAAGAAGGGATTGATCTTGGCAATGATTCATTGGCACTGCAAAGAATCAAAGAGGCAGCGGAAAAAGCTAAGATTGAACTTTCCACAGCGGCTGACACTGAAATCAATCAACCTTTCATCACCACTGACGCTAATGGACCAAAACATCTCGTGATGAAAATTACTCGCGCTAAACTGGAAGAATTGGTGGGGGATTTAGTCAAAAAAACACTTGAACCAACCAGAAAAGCTTTGGCGGATGCAAAATTAGAAACTAAAGATATTAATGAAATTGTGATGGTGGGCGGAATGACTAGAATGCCACTTGTTATTAAAACAGTAGAAGAATTTTTTGGAAAAAAAGTTAATCTTACAGTCAATCCTGATGAGGTAGTCGCATTGGGCGCAGCTATTCAAGGCGGAGTTTTGCAAGGCGATGTGAAAGATGTTTTATTACTTGATGTAACACCGCTTACGCTTGGAATTGAAACAATGGGTGGCGTGCGAACACCACTGATTGATCGAAACACAACTGTGCCAACTGCCAAGTCGCAAATATTTTCCACCGCCACTGATAATCAGCCATCAGTAGAAATCCATGTATTGCAAGGTGAACGAGAAATGGCCGTTGACAATAAAACTTTAGGCCGATTTATCCTCGACGGTATTCCACCATCTCCAAGAGGTATTCCGCAAGTGGAAGTGACTTTTGACATTGATGCTAATGGAATTTTGAGCGTTAAGGCCAAAGACAAAGCTACGAACAAAGAGCAATCAATTAGAATTGAAGGTTCGTCTGGACTTTCCAAAGAAGAAGTGGAAAAAATGAAAAAAGATGCGGAAGTTCATGCGGAAGAAGACAAGAAAAAGAAAGAAATAGTTGAAACAAAAAATATTGCTGACACTTTGATTTTCACCACCGAAAAAGCGATTCGTGAGGCGGGTGACAAAATCACCGCTGACGAAAAGAAACCAGTTGAAGAAAAAATTGAAGCTTTGAAAAAAGTTAAAGACGGCGATGATATCGAAGCCATCAAAAAATCCAGCGAAGAACTTTCGCAAGAAGCCCAAGAGATTGGCGAGAAACTTTACAAGGCATCTCAACCTGAACCCGACTCTGCCAAGGCTACATCGGGCGAGGCAAAACCAGAGCCAGAGGTGAAGGATGCAGAAACGAAGGAGGGAGAGAAAAAGGAATAAGCAAAAGGGCGGACTTTATGTCCGCCTTTTTTGTGTTAGAATTAAAAAATCGAACAAGTCCTATAAGTCTAATATGACAAATAAGACAAATCAAGAAAATTTATTTTTTACGCATGGCGGATATCGAATTTTTGAAGCAAGGAGGTTTTACGGAAAGACTATATCAGAAAAGAAATGAGTTAAGGGGAAATAATTTTTAATAAATTTAATCAAATATTTTTTTAAGAAAATGTTTTTTCGTATCAAGAATTTTTTAGTTGGTAATAAAGTAATTTAAGTTATATGATTTTACCCGGTTTAAAAAAAATAATAGAAGCTAACGCGTTGGGTTTGGCAACAGTTGGAAAAAATGGGAAACCGCATAATATTGCGGTAGCTTGCGTGAAAGTTGAGGGAAATGTGATTATTATCTCTAACGCACATATCAAAGAATCAATAAAAAATATTGAAAAAAACGATGAGGTCGCTTTGGTTGTTTGGAATAAGGAATGGGAAAAATCTTGTGTAGGTTTTGAACTTATTGGCAAAGCAAGAAATTTTACTAGCGGTAAATGGTTTGATTATGTTTGCAAGTTGCCAGATAATAAAGGGTATAAAATCCAAAGCGCTATTGTGGTAGAAATTACTAAAGTTAAAAAACTTTTGTCATAATTTTTAAATTTAAAAAAAGAATTTTGATGTTAGAAAAAGCTGAATGACAACTGTCGTTAATTCTGCTAAAATATAATAATGAAAACAAAAATTACAAAATATATAATCGTAGGGCTAATCGTTATTTTTGGTACGGCTTCATGGCTATCGGTGGAGCGGGCGATTAATGTCGAAAATTCAAGTACTTGGCTGGTTCCGGCGATTTGGTTTTCGCTTTTTTATATTGTGTTAGCACTTGGCACAATTGTTGTTAAGGATAAAATTATTCTATTTCCATTTTTGGCGGTTGGTTTTTTCTCAAGTCTCATTTTTACTTTTTCTTTTTGGCATATTGCATTGCTGGTTTTTTCTTTTCTATTTGTATTTTTAGCTGTAGAAAGAATTGCCAAAGATACAAAATTAAATATTAAACTGGATATTGCTAAATCGGTGCGTACGGGAAAAACAATGTTGATTTTGGCGCTTTCAATTGCCATCACTTCGCAATATTATTTTGAGCTTAAAAACACTGACAAAATAAATATTATTCCAAAATTTGAAACGAGTGATGCGGTTTCGCAAATTTTGCCAATGATGTATCCTGATTTGAAAGAAGATGAAAAAAGCGATTTGACAGTGGACGAATTTATTTTGCAGATATCCAAACAAGGCGCAGATGGTATGCTGGGAAATATTTTAGAAAGCCAAGGGCTTAATGAAAAAAATATTGGCGTGAGCCAAGATCAAATGAAAAAAATAATTGAAAGTGATCAAGATATGATTCTCAAAGAGGGTCGAGAAAATTTTAGCCAAATTGCCGGAATTCATTTGACTGGCTAGGAAAAAATTGCGGATATTTTTTCTTAAATGATCAATGATAAGATAAATGAATTTTTTTCTAGAAATTTCAAAGAGGATAATTTGCTGTTCTTGCCTTTTATCGCATCAGTTATTCTTTTTTTGACAGTGGCGTTAATCGGATCTTTTTTGGGTTCGATTGCTGGGTATCTCACGGCTTTTATTTTTTGGCTACTTAGGAAAATTAAGCTCATCCAAATTTCTAAAGTGATGGTAGAAGCGGAAGTTATAGAATAGAAATTTTCTAGAGCTATATTAGCACTCTGACCTAGAGATTGCTAATTATTGTGAATGGGGGTATAATTAGATGGTGGTTGGATAGCCACTTACTTTACGAATTACGAATTTATTACGAATATACTAATAAGAGAAAAAATATGGCAGAGGATTATTATAAAATATTAGGTGTTTCCAAGGCATCGTCGGATGATGAGATAAAAAAGGCCTATCGAAAGATGGCGCATCAACATCATCCCGACAAATCTGGTGGAGACGAGAAAAAATTCAAGGAAATCAACGAAGCCTATCAGGTGCTTTCGGATAAATCTAAAAGACAGCAATATGATCAGTTCGGAAGGACTTTTGATCAAGGTGGTTTTTCAGGACAAGATGGACAAGGATTTTCAGGTTTTGACTTTAGCGGTTTTTCTTCGGGAGAGGGAGGTTTTAGCAATTTCGATTTTGGCGAAACTGATTTTGAAGATATTTTTTCCAATATTTTCAGCGGAGGCAGTGGAAGAGGACGAAGAAAAAAACGCGGGTCAGATATTCAAGTGGATGTGGAGATAGATTTTTTTGAAATGGTGCGGGGCGCTAAGCGGAAAATAAATCTATATAAAAGTGCAGTGTGTGAAAGGTGTAATGGAACGGGCGGTGAACCGGGAGAAAACATAAAAACTTGCTCGACTTGCCGAGGCACGGGGCAAGTGCAAAAAACTGCTCGTAGTTTTTTTGGGTCATTTTCTCAAGTGACAATTTGTCCGGATTGTTTTGGCGCGGGAAAAAGCTATGAAAAGAAATGTTCCAAATGCGGAGGCGACGGAAGAGTGAAAAGAGAAGAAGAAATAGAAATCAATATTCCGGCGGGAATAATGAATGGCCAAACAATTTCTATACAAGGCGCTGGCGAAGCGGGAGAGAAAGGCGCAAGAGCGGGAGATCTTTATATTTTGGTGCATGTTAAAAATCATAATAAATTTACTAGAAAAGAAAATGACATTTTAAGCACGGAAGAAATTAGTTTTTCTTGTGCTGTGCTTGGTGGAGAAATTGAAATTGAAACAATTGAAGGTCAATTGATTTTGAAGATTTCAGAAGGAACACAATCAGGCGAAACATTTAGAATAAAGGGCAAAGGCGTGCCGGATATTCATGGTCGAGGACAAGGCAATCATTTGGTGAAAATAATTGTGCGCATTCCCAAAAAACTAACGCGCGAACAAAAAAGATTGATTGAAGAGTTGGAAAGAGCAGGAGAATGACAGTTTGAGCAAAAAATGTTAAGATAAAAAAAATAGCAAAGATATTTTTTGTATGAACAAAAAATTGCGGTCGCAAAAAATTGTTAATAATTAAAATATCAAAAATATATATTTCGACATAAAAAAAGCTATCGCATAAAATTTGTCGAAATATTTTTGAAACAAATATAAAAAATATGAATCCTGATTTATTGCTTTCTAGAATTGGAATCTCGCAAAATTTTATTCAGGACGCTACCCTTTTAATAGTTATAATTTTACTGACGGTGGTTTTTGCTTTTTTGATTGGTCGCGGACGGCTTATTTCGGTTTTAGTTAGTTTTTATATATCCTTGGCGCTTTTGAATGTTTTTCCCAAAGAATATCTCAAGGATTATTCTTATGAACTGGGTTTATTTTTTATTCTGCTGATTTTGATCGCAATTTTTAGCAAGAGAATTTTTGGTGTTTATATTTCCAGTTCTGAATTTATGTGGCGTATTTTTGTGGTAAGTTTTCTGGAAGTGGTGCTGTTTTGTAGTATCGTTTTTTCAATTTTGCCGGAAAAAAAAGCGCTTGGCTATATTTCCCAAAACGCTTACGGATATCTAGTTTCTTCGCCGTATAATTTTCTTTGGCTAATCGCCCCAATATTTTTTGTTTATCTTATTCGAAAAAGGCTGAATTAATTTTTATTTTTCAGCGCCAAGATTTTTAAGTATTCTGTTTCCATTTTCTCCGACAATATAATATCCGGAATAAACCCTCTTGTTAGTAGCGGGTTTTTTTATGGTGGGGAAATCAGCAGAAACATGCTTGAGTGTTCCATCAGAAACTAAAAAATCAAAAAGAATTCGAGCTTTTTCATCCATAGATCCCGCAAAGTCCATTTCAATATTTGAGGAGCCGTATTCTTTTGGATTGTACGCATCTCCTATGAGAACTTTTGGAATTTCCTCGGTAGTTATGTTCTTTTCCAGATACTGTTTTAGGGCTAAAATTATTTCTTCGTGGGTCATTTTTCCAGTCATTCGAGAAGCTAATTCAGTTGATTGGTGCATTTCCATCAAAAAATGATTAGCCGCTCTTTCCAATCGCTCGTTTTCTTTGTGCTCTTTTTTTCTCAAGAAAATAATTTCAAAAGCAAAATAATATTTTCTTCTACCGGGGTGATAGAGTTTTATTTTGGCGGACATATTTTTGTAACCTTTGCCAGAGGCGGGATTCTCGTCTATTTTAATATTATCTAAAATTCCTCTTTTTATTTTTTCTTCTCCTTTGGGAAAGTATTCGCTTAATTCTTTTTCGGAAAGATAATTTTTTTCTCTAAATTCTATTTGAACCACGGGATCTTTTTTCTTTTTGGCTTCTTCTTGAAGATCATACATGAGATCGAGAATTTTTTCTGTTTCCATATCATTATTAAAAATAAAACGAAAGCGCAAAAAATCATCAGCAATTTTGAAAGCTTCCTTGGGATCTCTTAAATATTTCAAAAAAGTTCGCAAGCCTTCTTTGATTCCAATTTGCAATTCGGGAATAAAATAAGAAGAACTTCCTGATTGTCCGATATTATTAAAAGAGCATCCTTTTACGGATTGATTTCGTTCAACCCATTCAAAAATTTTAAAAGTGTCAGTTTCATTATCTCGCAATATGTCCAAGGTAGTCGGTATATTGAGATTAGAAAGAATTCCTGATTCTGAATCTTTTTCTGGATTTCTTCCTAGTATAAAGCGAGAATGGTCAAGAAAAGTTTTGAAAGCATGACTTTTTTTTATCCGTTCCGAAACATAAGCAACGCTCAATATCCTGCAATGGGTTAGTCTTTCTGCTCCGGAAGCCGATTTTCTATCTGGAGAAAAAAAATATTTAGTATTTTCTGGAATATTTTCAAGGGCTACTTTTTTGAAAAAAGCCATAATATCTTCAATATTATTGAAACCGTTAGAAACTTTATTTTCAGCACTTTTTGAAAGCGAGAAACCTTTATCTATGCGAGGAGAAAGTATGTAGGGATTGCTTTTCAAAAAATCAACGGCATCCTTAAGATTTTGAGAAAATTCTTCTAGGCCTTCTTGACTAATTTTACCATTCTCATCTTGAAGATTGAAAAATCTTGGCTCGAACCACTGTAAAAATTTTTCTTTATTTTCAATTAATTCTGCGGGTATAGCAAAAGAATCCAATGGTGTGAAATCAGGTTTTTCTTCGAGATTTTTTCCATTTATTTCTTCGAAATCAGGTTGAGTATGAATATTTTCATAAGCCTGGTTAATTTTAAAATTGGGTTTTTCCATAATGTTTTTATAAAATAATTATAGCACAATTTATTTTTTTGACGAAATGCGGTTAGTGTGGTAGCATATTTCCAGCGTTGAAGTGGGCAATGGGGTTCGCTTTTCCTAAAATTAGGCGACGCGCGGAAGAGGGTTTAAAAACAACAACTGAAGGGAGGGATAATGCTGGAAGAAACTCTATTAGAAGAGCTTGAAGAAGAGTTGAGAGAAGTCCATCACAATATGGACAAGGCCAAAAAAAAGAACGACATATGTTTATGGGCTAAGCTTTGCTCCGAAGCAAGGCGGTTGACCAAGAGCATATTTGATCTTAATTATTTTGGCATTTAAAACCCTCTAACATGTTTACCCCCGGAATTGTAGTATTAGCTAAGCTACAATTCCGGGACTTTTTATTTTTTTATTGACTAAAAAAAGGAGAGTGATATAATGGAAAAGTTATTTTTTAGTATAAATATGCGCTCATAGCTCAGTTGGTAGAGCAGTTGCCTTTTAAGCAAACGGTCCCAGGTTCGAATCCTGGTGGGCGCACAGTTGAAACCTCGTAAATTTTGCGGGGTTTTTTGTTTTTTCGGATTTATGATATACTTTAGTAAGAAAAAATGAGACCACTGAAGAATATTATTTTTGAGGTTTATCCTGTTTGAGGATGTCGCATTTCTCCAAAACTTTGGCTTATCAGCCGTTGATCGGGGGCAAAAGTTTTGGCAAGAAATTCGACATCCGAGGTGTAAACCGAAAAAATAATATTCTTCAGTGATTTGAAAAAATAAATAGCCTTTTTTAGAAATAATAAATTTTTACACTAACTTATGAAAAAAATATTATCTATTGCAGTTGCATCGTTTTTAGTTTTGATTTTTTCGGGTTGCGCTAATAATAAAACTACGACTGTGCCGAAGTTTACATTAAGCCAGAGCATTTGGAAATCAATTGATGGCGGAGCGGATTGGCAAGTGAAAAATAAGGGCGAAGGCAAAGCGAATATCAAGGAGATGGATATTTTGAGTTTAGCTTTCAATCCGTATGATAAGAATAATATTTATGTCGGACTTAGATCTGGTGGAATTTTGGAAACGATTGACGGTGGAGAAACTTGGAAGTTTATGAATTACACTTCAGAAAAAGTTTATGGTCTCGCACTTAGCCCAGCTGATGGAAGAACGCTATATGCTAGTGGAGTGTGGCAAGGGACAGGGAAAATGTTTAAGACTCAAGACCGAGGAGAAAATTGGACGGAAATTTATACCAGCCCATCTGCCGGCCCGTTGATTATTTCTTTGGCGATTGATCCAAAAAATTCCAATATCATTTATGCTACAACCAGTGAAAAAGAAGCGATCAAAAGCATGGATGGCGGAACGACTTGGAGAAATATTCTTTTAGCGGACGAGCCGATTATCAAAATTGTATTAGATTCGAAAAATAGCAACCTGATTTATTTTTTAGCTACGACGGGAAAAGTTCTAAGAAGCAAGGATGCTGGCGTGAGCTTTGAAGATATTTCTGGAAAAATAAGCGGAGATTTTTTCTCTTTCAGTCGACGAGGATTCACTTCCATTGAAACTGATCCAACGCGCGCAGACTATGTTTATCTGGCTGGTGAAGCGGGAATACTGATGAGTAAAGACAGCGGAGAAACTTGGCAGGAAATTTTGGCACTTAATAATCCGGAAAATTTTCCAATCAAAGCGCTAGCGATCAATCCGAAAAATCCAAATGAAATGGTTTATGCGATGAATCAGGCCACTTATAAATCAGTTGATGGTGGAAAAACTTGGAAAACTTTTCAGTTTGATAACAAAATGAAAGCAAATATTTTAGAATATAATCCGACGGAAGGCACAGAATTATATATTGGTTTTACTAAATAAATAAACTACAAAAGTACAAATTAAATACAAAACTACAAAAGTACAAAAAATAAAATTTCGTAATATTGTACTTTTGTAAAGTTTTGTATTTTTGTAGGATATATAAATTATGATTAACGAAGTAATAAATAAATATAGAGATGATTTTGAAAAGGCGATTAGCTATTTCAAAGATGAATTGGGAAAACTTAGAACCGGAAGAGCCAGCGTATCTTTGGTGGAAGATCTGCTGGTGGATTATTATGGCGCCAAATCTCCACTCAAACAAATTGCCAGCATCACTGTGCCGGAAGCGCGTACTATTGCAATCGCTCCTTGGAGCCGAGATGTTTTGGTGGATATAGAAAAAGCTATCCGTGAATCGCAATTAAATCTCAATCCGATTAATGACGGGCAAATAATTCGAATCAATTTGCCAGCACTCAATGAAGAGCGCAGAAAAGAAATAGTGAAAATGCTTAACCAAAAATCAGAAGAAGCTCGTGTGTCAGTGCGAAGAATACGAGAAGAAATTTGGGAGGAAATTCAAAATTTAGAAAAGACAGGAACAATCGGCGAGGATGACAAATTTTCTGGCAAAGATAAATTGCAAAAAGTTGTCGATGAGTATAATACCAAAATTGAAGAGATAAGAAAAAAGAAAGAAGAAGAGATAATGACAGTTTAATAATTTTTAAATTTTTAAATTTTTAATTTTGTAAATAATTTTTTAATGTTCTAATGTTTAAAAAATTTAAGCATTAAGATTTATTTAAAAATTACAAAATTAAAAATTATAAAATTTCCTTTCTATGCTAGCTGTATTAGTTTTTATAATAATTCTCGGGGTTTTGATTTTTGTTCATGAACTTGGGCATTTTGTGATGGCTAGAAGAAATGGCATCAAAGCTAGTGAATTTGGTTTTGGTTTTCCGCCCAGAATTTTTGGTGTGCAAAGGATAACAGGAGAGGAAAATAAAAAGGAAATGGAAGTGAAAAGTGTTGAAGTAAAATCGATTGATATAAAAAGTCAAGGTCAAAAAATTCGCGAGGAAATTATCACCGAAAGATTAGAGGAAACGCAGAGGCTGAAACCAGTTCGCAAGTGGCGGATAATTTGGGGCAGTCGCGATGGTGATGATGAAAATGAGAAAAAAGATTTGAACGAAGCTCACGAGAAAAGATTTCAGGGTGGAACAATTTATTCAATAAATTGGATTCCGCTGGGTGGTTTTGTCAAAATTAAAGGCGAGGATGGTGGAAATATTAGTGACGAAGACAGTTTTGCGGGAAAATCAGCCTGGGTGAGAACGAAAGTTTTGGCAGCGGGAGTGATGATGAATTTTGTTTTGGCTTGGGTTTTGATTTCAATTGTTTTTATGCTTGGCGCGCCACAGGCTTTTGATCCAGCCGAGAAAAATGTTGCCGGAGCAAAAATTCAAATTTCTGAAATTGTGGAAGACTCACCAGCGCAATTAGCGGGAATAAATATTGGAGATGAAATTTCTAAAAAACAGGTAAACCCAGCAGGAGAGTCAGTGAAACTTTCCAGTGTGGAGGATGTGCAAAATTACATAAAAAACAATGCTGGGAAAGAGCTTAATTTAGGCATAATAAGGGGGGATCAAACTTTAGCGATAAAGATTACACCTCGAGTTAATGCCCCCGAAGGACAAGGATTGCTTGGTGTGAATTTGGCGCAAACAAAAATTATAAAATATTCTTGGTACAAGGCTTTTTGGGAAGGCCTGAAATCAACATACGAAATTACTTTGGCGATTTTAGTGGCGCTAGGCGGAATTATCAAAAATCTTTTTATGGGTAATGGCGTGGGAGCAGATGTGGCTGGACCAGTGGGCATTGCCGTGCTTACCAAACAAGTGACAGGACTTGGTTTAGTTTATATTTTGCAATTTGCCGCGCTTCTTAGCATCAACCTTGGGATAATAAACATTTTGCCAATTCCAGCGCTTGATGGTGGAAGAATTCTTTTTGTGTTGATTGAAAAAATGAAAGGCTCACCCGTGAGCCAAAAACTCGAACAAACTTTTCATTCAGTCGGTTTCTTGCTTCTTATCCTGCTTCTAATTCTAGTGACATTTAAGGATGTGATGAAGTTTGTAAGGTGATCTCTACGAATTACGAATTTATTACAAATATACTAATGTACGAATTAAAAATATTTTAATACTCATCGCAGATTCAAGCGAGACGCCTGAACTTGCAAAGTGAAATAATTAATAATTTTTTTATGACAATTAATAAAAAAACACTAGTCATGGCATTAAGTGTTCTTTCAATCGTATTAATAGGTGTAGCTTTATATTCAAAGCATAATTTTTCTTCTCGGCAACCATCAGTAGGTTCTAATTATAGGTCGTGCGATTTAGATAGAAATATGAATTGTGATAATAACGATTTGCTAATTTTTAATCAGTATTTATTAAGTGCATTAAATACATGTCGAGGAGACAATGGCTATAACCCTATTACTGATTTTGATGCAAACGGTTGCATCACTATGGATGACAAAAATTATTTTCTGCAGGAATTAAAAAATAACTAGCTCGCAGGTTTAAGCGTCTCGCTTGAATCGCATAGTTCTATAATTCTATATCGAGTAACTAAAATTAAACTTTACCAGAAATAAAAGGTTCAGGCGAGGACGCCTGAACTCGAAAGGATTTTTACGAATTATAAATTATAAAAAAATATGGCATATTTTATTTCAGAATTAATAATAGTTATAATATTACTTTCAATTGCTAGTGTACCTGGATTATTAGTGGTAGCTGTTATTGTGAAAATTTGGTTTGCAATTAGAGAGAAAAATATGAAAAAATTAGCGAATGAGTATAATTTGAAATTTAAATCAAACCCTCTTAGCTTTAAGCAATGCATTTATTCGGTGATATGGTCATACGCCTTAAGGGAAGATTGGAAAACTAATTTTATAGAAGGTATTATTAATAAAAATAAAATACTTATTTGTGACAACTTATTTTCAGGTCCGAGGATTTTGGGAAAACCATTAAATAGCAATGCAAGAAGGACAATAATTCAAATTAATGATAAAGATATGAGTGGTAAAGAATTTAGAACGCAGTTTTCAAAATTTCAGGACGGCGCCCTAACCTCTGTTTGGGAGTTAAGAAGAATTTTAAAAAATATTTGAATCTCGCAGGTTCAAGCGTCTCGCTTGAATCGCATAGTTCTGATAGTTCTCTATTTGGAAGTCAAGTTTTACCATGAGCAAAAGGTTCAGGCGAGGACGCCTGAACCTGCAATGGAGGAGATAAATATTGCATCAAATCCTATTTTTGACAATAACTCTCAAGTAAAGTAAAATAGAAGGGTAAAATGAAACCACTGAAGAATTAAAATTTTTGAGAAATTCTTGTTTGAGAATCCGAATTTCCTCCAAAAATTTCCTTTGGTAGCCTTTGATTGAGGGAAATTTTTGGCAAGGAAATTCAGGGTCCGAGTTTAATTTCGAAAAAATTTTAATTTTTCAGTGACCTAAAAATAAATATAAAAAACCTTTTTAAATTATAAAAATTGCCAACTAGATAAGGTTGGACTTTTGAACTATGGCTAAATTTAGAAGTTTTTTGCAAAAAATAACTGGTAATTTTTTCGGCGGATTTTCCAAGAATATTGGGATTGATCTTGGAACAGCCAATACGCTTGTTTATGTCAAGGGTCGAGGCATTGTGATTAATGAGCCTTCGGTGGTGGCGGTCAACAAAAAAACTGGTCAAGTTTTGGCGATTGGGCGGGAAGCGAAAAGAATGGTGGGAAAAACTCCTAGTTATATCGTAGCCACTCGGCCACTCGTAGACGGCGTAGTGAGTGATTTTGAAATTACCGAGCAAATGCTCAAATGTTTTATTGATAAAGTTAATAAAGGTGGTTTTTCATTTTTTTCTGGACCAAGAGTGGTCATTGGAATTCCTTCAGATGTGACCGAAGTGGAAAAAAGAGCGGTAATTGACGCGGCGATAAACGCCGGAGCTAAAGAAGCGTATCTTATCGATGAACCGATGGCGGCGGCTATTGGCGCTCGGCTTCCAGTGCAAGAAGCGGCAGGGAATATGGTGGTGGATATCGGAGGCGGGACAACTGATATCGCGGTTATATCTCTGGGTGGAATAGTAGTTTCAAGAAATCTTCGTGTGGCGGGAGATGAAATGAACGAAGATATTATTCGCTATTGTTGGGATGAATTTAATTTATTGATTGGCGAAAAAACAGCGGAAGATGTGAAGATTGCCATTGGTAGCGCTTGTCCGCAAGAAAAAAAAATGCATATGTCGATTCGTGGACGCGATTTGGTAACAGGTCTTCCTAAAGAAATTATAATAAATGATGAGCAAGCACGCGAAGCACTTTCCCGATCTATTCGGATAATAATCAATAACATCAAAACAGCAGTAGAGGAAACTCCTCCGGAACTCATTTCTGATATTATGCAAAAAGGAATTATTTTGGCGGGTGGAGGAAGTCTGATTCGGGGGCTGGATAAATTGGTGGCGGACCAAACGGAAATGCCGGTTCAAATGATGGAAGACCCGCTCACGGCGGTAGTTCGTGGAACGGGAATAGTTTTGGAGGATATTGAATTGCTCTGGGAAGTTTTAGTGGAAAATCAGCACGAGAAATCACTTCGTTAACAATGGTCAATGACCAATGAGCAAGAAGTAATAGATTTTTTTTATTGTTCATTGTTCGTTGTCTATTGTTCATTGATTGTTATGCCTAAAAAACTTTTAACTTCTAAACTAATAAAATTTATTTTAGCGATTGCGATTTGTGCATTGTTGATTTTTTTTAACCCTAAAAATATTTTTAATCCTATCCGTGAAATTTTTTTGACGATTACATATCCATTTCAAAAAACTTTTTATGTTGCGGGACAAAAAACGCATAATTTTTTTAGTTTAATTATTTCTATTAATGATTGTAAGAAAGAAAGTGAAATTTTGATTAGAGAAAATAATCAATTAGCAGGGCAAGTGGCGCAACTAAAAGATCAGAAAATAGAAAATGAAGAGCTTCGACGCCAATTGGAACTTTTGCCACGCGGTCAATATGAATTGGAAGCGAGTTTGGTAATTGGTCAAGATCCCAGAAGATCAGGTAGCTGGATTATTATCGATAAAGGAGAAAACAAGGGAATAAAAGAAGGTATGGCGGTGGTTGTGTTCGATGGAATTTTAGTGGGTAAGGTAAAGGAGGTTTATAATAATAGCTCCAAAGTTATTCTTTTGTCAGATGCTTCCAGTTCAGTTAATGTTTCCGACGCAGAAACTTCCGCTAAAGGAATTTTGAGCGGAGAGTACGGGTTGGGCTTGATGTTGGAAATGGTGGAGCAGACGGATGTTTTGAAAGCAGGAGATGATATTGTTACTTCTGGGCTGGGAGGGCTTATGCCAAAGGGTCTCTTGATTGGAAAGATCGACAATGTGAGCGCTTCACCGGATAAATTGTTTCAACAGGCGGTTGTCAAACCGAAAATAAAATATTCCAATCTGAATGCAGTTTTTGTGATCAAAGGAATGAAACCCTAGCTTAATTTTATGGAACAAAAAATTAAAATCGGACTGGTGATTTTTTTTGCAGTTTTTTTGCAAATTTCTTTTTTTCCTAGGATAGCTTTTCAAGGAATTGTTCCGGATATTATTTTGGTGCTGATTATTTTATGGTCTTTTCGCAAAAAATTCGAAGATATTTGGCCGTGGGCGATTTTTAGCGGAATTATTTTAGATGTGGCAATGTTGGGAAAAATAGGAATCAATACAATTTCTTTTTTGATTCTTTCTTTTGCCACCAGTTTTTTGCAAGAAAGATTTTTTATCGCCCAAAGAACAGGTTCTTTTTTTATCGCACTGGCGATTGTTGTCGGCGGAACATTTTTAAATGAGCTGATGATAAGTGTGCTGGTTGATTTTTCTACTAAATTATTTTTAGAAAATATAATTTTGAAAATAGTTGTTAATGTTATCGTGGCAGTTTTTTTATACTGGTTGATTGCCAAGTTTAAAAAATTTTTTGGAATAAGTGAAAGTAAATTATCAGTTGGATAAAAAATATGTTCAGGAAATTTTTCAATCAAAAAAGAATCGACAAGGGCGTGGAAATCGAAGATTCGATTATGACTATAACAGAAAAAGAAGAAGCGATAATTGAATCTCCTTTTGAAAGACGGGGCCTGTATTTTTTATGGCTGGCTATTTTGGGAGCGATTGTTCTTTTGGCTGGGCGGGTAATTTATCTGAATTTTTATCAAGGAAACTATTATAATGAAATATCAAAAGATAATCGAATAAGATCAATAGTCATCAAGGCACCTCGAGGGAATATTTTTGACAAATATGGCAAACTGTTGGCAGGAAACACTCCTAGTATCGATGCGGTTTTTGTGCCAGCAGATTTGCCTGAAAGCGAAGGAGAAAAAAAGATTATTGCTAAAAAACTTTCTCAAATTTTAGAAATGAATTCAGGGAATATTGAAGTAATGTTTTTTAGCCAAGATTCAAAATCGCTAAATCCGGTATTGCTCAAAGAAAATATCACGCGTGATCAAGCCTTGATTTTGGCGGAGAGAGAAGCGGAATATCCTGGTATAAAATTGGAAAAAACTGCCATCCGAACATACGACAGCGGACCGATTTTTTCTTCTCTTTTGGGCTATGATGGAAAAATAACACAAAAAGAGCTTCAAGAGAATCCAGATTATCTGATGACGGATTATATTGGAAAAAGCGGTTTGGAAAAAAAGTATGAAAAAAATTTGCGGGGAATTTATGGCGCTACTCAAATGGAAGTTGATTCACTTGGCAATGCAAAAAGAATATTGGGAATTATCAATCCAGTTGTGGGCAATGATTTGATTTTGAATATTAATGGAGAATTGCAAAAAGTAATTTTTGATAGTTTAAGTGGAATTTTACAAAAAAATGAAACAAAAAAAGGAGCAGCTGTGGCGATTGATCCAAGAACAGGAGGGGTTTTGTCGTTGGTAAATTTGCCAAGTTATGACAATAATCTTTTTGCGCGCGGAATTTCCAATGAGGAATATAAAAATTTAATCACTGATCCGAATTTGCCTCTTTTCAATCGTTGTATTGCAGGAAATTATCCTCCTGGTTCAACTTTGAAACCGGCGGTGGCAGCAGCAGCTCTTTCGGAAAAAACAATTTCCGAATCAACAATAATCAATGGTTTGGGTGGAGCACTGTATGTTGGCAGTTATCGGTTTGGTGACTGGAAAGCTCATGAACCAAATGATGTGAGACGGGCTATCGCAGAAAGTAATGACATCTTTTTTTATACAATTGGTGGGGGATACGGAAATGTTACTGGACTGGGAATGTCGCGGATGAAAAAATACGAAAATTTATTTGGTTTTGGAGAATTGACGGGAATTGATATTCCTGGCGAAGTGAAAGGTTTTATCCCAAGCGAACAATGGAAACTAGATGAAATTGGTGAAAGATGGTATATCGGAGATAGTTATCATGCGGCAATTGGGCAGGGTTTTGTGACAGCTACTCCACTTCAATTGGCGAATTTTACCGCTTCACTTGCCAATGGCGGAACTCTTTATTCGCCCAGAATTGCTAATCGAATCAAAAAAAATGATGGTACGGAAGAAATAATCAATTCGAAAATAATCAATAGCAATTTTATATCGCCAGAAGTGATGAAAGTGGTGCGGGAAGGAATGAGAATGACAGTTGAATCAGGAACGGCACAATCTCTAAAATCTTTGCCAGTGGCGGTAGCGGGAAAAACCGGAACGGCTCAATTTGGTACAGAAGGGAAAACCCATTCATGGTTTATCGCTTTTGCTCCGTATGAAAATCCGGAAATTGCCATTGCGGTAATTGTTTCTGGTGGAGGAGAAGGTAATAGTGGCGCTTTGCCCGTAGTGCGTGAAGCATTGGAGTGGTATTTCAACCATTGACATAATTTTTTTTTCTGATACAATTGGTTTTATTATTTAACTAAAATTAATCCCCCACCACTTTTACACTTTTTTAAAAATTTATTTTTAAAATTATTTTGCATCATCTTTTATTTTTTGCGCCTTTGGCGTAAGTGCAAAAGTGGTGAGGGAATAAAAACTATGGGAAAATTTATTACTGAAGAAGGATTGAAGAAAATTGTTGATGAATTGGAAAATAGAAAAGTGACTATCCGTCAGTCTATTGCCAATGCGATCAAGGAAGCGAAAGAGCAAGGGGATTTGTCGGAAAATGCTGAATATAGCGAAGCGAAAAGACAGCAGGCGGAAAATGAAGCTAGGATTGCTGAATTGGAATTTATGCTCAAAGAATCAACGGTGGTAAAATATAATAAAACAACTGGAGGAGCGCAAATGGGGTCTCGAGTCAAAGTTAAATTTAATGGATCGGAAATGGAATTTCAAATTGTCGGTTCCAATGAAGCTAATCCTGGGGAGATGAAAATTTCCAATGAATCGCCGATGGGCAAGGCTTTTATGGGTCATTCCAAGGGAGAAAAAGTGGAAGTCGATACGCCAACTGGAAAAATGAAATATGAGATATTGGATGTTAAGTAACTCGCAAATAATAGCGAATTAAAAAGAATTAGAGCGAATATTTTCTTAAAAATAGCGGGAAATTATAATTCCGCTTTTTTTGTCCCCCACCACTTTTGCGCCTTTGGCGCAAGTGCAAAAGTGGCGGGGGATGAATTGCAAAATTGTGAAAAATAGGCTAAAATCAAGATATAACATGAAACCACTGAAGAATAGCCTCGATTTTTTTCCTTAAAAATGTTAAAATAGTAGTAGATAATTGTTTTACTAAAACAAAAATATGTACAAAACTACTACTAAAAAATGGGGACAATCTTTTTTTG
>Ga0210016_1001379_pt1 | contig 22584 bp, 22 predicted proteins | sample CryGeyCG2014_300_FD_185454 | JGI IMG/M metagenome (GOLD analysis project Ga0210016, IMG submission 185454) | Groundwater microbial communities from aquifer - Crystal Geyser CG02_land_8/20/14_3.00 (SPAdes) (version 2) | ecosystem: Environmental > Aquatic > Deep subsurface > Groundwater | place... | reverse complement strand
TAACTATTATTTTTGATTCGTTCATTTCTGAAAGCCTCCTTTTACATGTTATTTTACAAAAAGACTTTCAGAAAAGTTTAACATTTCAAAAAAACAAAAACTTTAACATTTCAAATTATAACAAACAGCGGACAACCTACCGGTTGACAAACATGTATCAGATGTGATACAATAATAACAGGAGGACTGATATGAGTAATCAAAGAATTCTTGTAATGTTAGAACCGCCAGTAAAAAATTTTATAAAAAACATAGCTAAAAAAGAAGGTATTTCTGTCTCCAGTCTATGCAGGGATTTAATTCATGAAGCATTAGAAATCGTTGAGGATAGATATTTTGACAAATTAGTTGCTGAAAGAGAAAGGAATTTCAACTGGAAACACGGCTTAACACATCAAGAAGTATGGAATAAAAAATAAATGAGAATAATATACCATCCAAAAGTCAAAACCGATGATATTCCTCGTTTAGGACACGATATTGCTTTAAGAATAAAAAATGCTATTGAACAACGACTTATGGTTGACCCTTTAAGATTTGGTTTTTTTCTTCATGGAAGTTTACACGGTTATAGAAAACTCCGTGTTGGAGACTGGAGAGTCGTTTATCGTATTGTTGGTGGTGAACTCAGAATTATTGCTATAGGACACCGGAGAGACAATATAGTTTATAAAAAAGCACTTTCCAGAATTTGAATTGCGGTTATTCATAGCAATCATGAAATCAGTTATCCTCATCCAAGAGAATATCTATTTCAATTGACAAGTAACAATAAATATTATAATATAATAGGTAAATATTCACTCGCTATGTCATTCCCGTCCCGTATCAAGTACGGGATAAATTCCAACGGGAATCTAATAGATTCCGTGTCAACAGACTGTGTCGCAATTGGATTCCCCAACTTGTTGGGGTTAAAAAATAACAAAAGAAATCAAAACATGACAAAACTTGATAGTACTACCCGAACAAGTTCGGGATTCCAATCGGGTTATGACACAGTCTGTTTCGTTCAGACATAGGTATTGTGACACAGTCTGCAAGCACGGAATGACACATAATCAGTGAATATTCACTATAATAGAGTATGAAAAAGACAAAAATATTGTTTATTTTGCTGTGTATTGCAGCAATAGTAATTTTCTGGAATCTGAAGGATAAAAAACTCGTATTAGCTCCTCAGAGCGGTAAGTTAGCATCAAGTATTAAACCATTGACAAAAGAGGAACTGAACAGCGAGGCCCTGGGTTTACAGGAATCATTTGTCAGGGTCGCTGAAAGGCTTAAACCTGCTGTTGTAAACATTTCAGCTGTCCAGACTATTAAATATGAAGTCCCGCAGCAACGATACGAATTTTTCTTCGGGGACCCGTTTGAAGATTTTTTCAGGGAATTTGGTGAACAGTATGGTAAACGTCCTCAACCCAAGAAAGAATATAAAAAATACAGGGCGGGAGGTACCGGGACGGGCGTGATAATTGATGAAGAAGGCTATGTCCTGACGAATGAGCACGTTGTCCATAATGCAGACGAGATAAACGTTACCGTGAATATAAACGGAGAAGAAAAGAAATATAAAGGTAAAATTATCGGTAAGGACAGCAGGACTGACCTGGCAATAATAAAAATAAGTTCTAATAAAAAATTTCCAGCGGCACCGCTTGGGGATTCTGACAAAATACGGGTTGGTGAATGGGTGATTACCATAGGTTCGCCGTTCGGACTTGAACAAACAGTTACCTCGGGTATTGTTTCGGCTTTAAGACAGTCAATAGTTGTTGAAGGCCGGGGATACAGGGATTTTATTCAGACCGATGCGGCAATAAACCGCGGCAATTCAGGGGGACCGCTGTGCAATATCAGAGGTGAAGTGATTGGGATAAACACAGCTATTTTTGCTCCCACGGGTGTTTTTTCCGGCATCGGGTTTGCAATACCGATTAATTCTGCAAAAGAAGTGCTTGACGATTTGATTCACAAAGGTAAGGTTATTAGGGGCTGGCTTGGTATTGAGATTAAGCCTGTTGACGGAGCAATAGTAAAACAGTTCGGTTTACCTGACAAAAACGGTGCGTTAATTAACAATGTGCTGAAAGATTCACCCGCAAGTAAAGCCGGACTTAAGAGGGGAGATGTTATCCGTGAATTTGATGGCCAGCAGGTTAATTCTGTCTCAGGACTGCAGTCGGTTGTATCAAAAACACAGCCCAACAAAAAAGTTAAAGTTAAGATTATTCGTGACGGCAAAGAGCAGGGTATTGAACTTGTAACAGGTGAAATGCCGGAACAGGTAACCGGTGGTGAAATTGAAGAAACAGAGAAAGAGACCGGGAAGAACGTTTCTTCATTTATGGGTATGAAAGTCAGCAATCTTAATGATAGATTACAAGGGCGGTATGGAATACCGGGTGAAGAGAAAGGTGTAGTTGTCGTTGAATTGGAGCAGGGCAGTAAGGCACATGAAATGGGTTTTAGTGAGGGCGATTTGATTAAATCCATAAATCGTGAAGATGTTATTAATGTAGATGCTTTTGAGAAGGTGACAAAGAAAGTAAAATTATCTGAAGGTGTCGTGTTTGACATAATCAGGGCCGGGAGACCGGTATACCTCTCATATGTAGAATGAAAAAAGTACTTATTGCGGATGATGACCGTCATCTGGTAAAATTGATTACTTCTTTACTTAAAGATGCAGGGTATGTTACGAAACAGGCGTATGAAGGTGCCACGACTCTAAAGTTAATAAGAGAGTTCAAACCCGATGTCGTTATACTTGATATTATGATGCCAATCATTGATGGCTATCATATCTGTAAAATACTTGCAGAAGAAATTGAATATTCACCTGCACCGAAAATAATTGTACTGACGGTCCGTAAAGAAGAATGGGACAGGCGGATATCGGAGATAGCAGGTGCCGATGCGTTTATGGCAAAGCCGTTTAATAACGAAGAATTACTTCGGAAAGTAAAAGAACTCAGTGAAAAACAAGAACAAGAACAAGAACACCAAGGATAACTATAAAAGTTGCAATCCTACAAGCGTTTTACCTATATTTGCTTTGAGTAATTCTGTAGTGTTAAAATGTAATGTGAGTCCACGAGCATCTCTGTAATATCTTTCTATCGGAAAATCTTTACAGTAACCATGCCCGCCATGAATTTGCAGAGCTTTCTCTGTAACATCAACCGCTATTTCAGATACAAAAAGTTTTACTTTTAAAGCATCAATGCCTTCTGTATTTTTATTTGTGGCTGCTGAATATAAGAATGCTCTTGCGGCGTCTATTTTCACAGCCATTTCTGCTATTAAAAACTGGATTGCTTGGTTTGCTCCTATCGGGTTTTTTGCAATAACCCTTTCTTTTGCGTATTTAATAGAAGATTGCAGAGCGGATTCGGATATTCCAAGAGAAATAGCAGATGCTCCAAACATAATAAAATTTTGAACGATCGCTCCAAGTATTTTCAGTCCATCACCTTCTTTACCAAGCAGGTTTTGTTTAGGAACTCGGCAATTCTGAAAGAAGAGGTCAGAATTAGAAGCACCATTTAATCCCATCTTATTGTATGGGTTTCCTGATTCAAACCCCGCAGTATCTTTTTCAATTATAAGCATTGAGATGCCTTCTGCACCTTTAGTTTTGTCTGTAACTGCAAGGACCAAATAGATATCTGCTTTGCCTCCAGAAGTGACCATAAATTTGGAACCATTAACCAAATAATGATTGTCTTCTAAAGTAGCTCGTGTTTCAATGGCAGTATGAATACAGCCAGAGTTTGGTTCATGAACAGCAAAAGCACCCAGTTTTTCACCTTTTGCAAGAAGAGGAAGGAATTTCTTTTTTTGTTCATCACTCCCAGCAATAAGAATTCCTTGACTGACAAAACTATGTGCTACGAAAATAAGTGCGGTTGAGGCGCAAGCCCGGGCAATTTCCTCAGTAGTTAGAACAAAAGAAAATCTATCAGCACCTATACCACCGAATTGAGTCGGAATATTAATGCCAAACAGATCAGCCGCAGCTAATTTTTTAAGATTCTCCCAGGGGAAAGAACCAGTTTTGTCTGTTTCGCTTGCTATGGGTGCAATTTCTTTTTGAACTACCTGTCTAACTGTTTTTTGTACCAATAATTGGTTATTATTTAAGTCAAATTTCATTTTAATTCCTCCATAAAATAGTTTTGAAAGAGAGGAAGAAACAGAGGGAAGTTGAGAATCCCCTCTGTCTCTTTTCTCGTTTTTTCCGGTTACTCACTCCTTAAATTCTTTAAGGTGTTCTTCTACGGCGGTAAGTTCCTTTTTTAACTGTTCCTTGTATTCTTCTATCCGTTCTCGTTCCTCTTTAGCAGACATAAAACGGCGGAAAGAAGAACCACATCCACAGCAACAACCAAAAGTATGCCTCTGATGACTAAACCCGCTTTTGTGCTCACCTGATTCACAGCACATTTTTATCACCTCCTTTCGTTTGTAATCTATTTAGTAGTTTAGTAATAACTTAATCAATAATTAAAAAAAATTATTATTTCTTAATTTCTGATATTCTTTTTTTTACATCCTTCATTTCCTTTTCTAATTCTTTTTTGTATTTTTCAAGAGAGGACAAACTTAATTGTTTTTCATTTTCAAATCTGCATGAACTTTTACACCCACACCGACAAATATCATCTACTACAATCCGGCAATTCTCCATCGCTTCTTCATCTATTGAGTAGGGTATCCAGTATCCTTTTCTTGTGCTCCTAACAAGCCCGGCATGTTTCAATACTTTTAAATGTTGCGATACAGCCGCAGGAGTTATACCAATTACTTCAGCAATGTTTTTTACACCTAAGGAGCCTTTAGATTTCAAAAGTTCAATTATTCTAATTCTTGATTCAACGGACAATGCCTTAAATATTTCAGAAGAATTCAATCTTAAACTCATATTATTATTTTCCTATTTGATTAAGTATTTTCATTATAACTTAACTATACCATATTAAAATAAATTTGTCAAATATTCCCGATTGAACGTTCCCGATTGAAGATTCTTGGAATACAGACAGATTATTCTTTAGGAGCTTCACTTCAAAATTTTGAGATAAAAGAACTCAGTGAAAGAAGACCTGCATTATTTAAGGAGAGAGAATCCTTCGTTTTTAGCTATATTCACGATAAGAGAAGAATTATTGTTCCATTCCTTATCGGAATAGTAAAGAATATCAATAGGTTTTTTAATTTGTCTGACTAATTCTCTGTGTATACCTCTGGTAAGTTGTATTTTTTCAAAAATATCCTTGTTTCTCAAATCTTTTGATATTACCATTATGTCTATGTCGCTATCGGGGTTTTGTAGTTTTTTAATAGACGAACCATAGATAACGATATTATCGAGTCTTAAATTTTTTGACAAGAATAATTTCTGAATTATTTGTTTTGTTTTTAATATTTCTTTCTTAGACATTTTATAGTATTATATAAATTTTTAAAATTTCTTTCAAGTAACCCCGAACAAGTTCGGGGTTCCAAAGGGAATCCTCAACTTGTTGAGGATATTTTATAATTTCCTATACTTCAAGAAACGTCCAGTTAAAACTGGACGCTACGGGGATTCCCCAATTTATTGGGACGAATTGTTTTATAATTTCCTAAGATTCAAGTAAAAGAACTCAGTGAAAAACAAGAACAAGAACACCAAGGATAACTATAAAAGTTGCAACCGCTGCTGCAATACCTGCCGGTGTGGAAGCCCAGGATGGTTTTTCCGTTCCATCCTTTCTTAGTTTACCTTTATATTGCGATGCTTTTAAGCAATGAACGGTTCTTTTTATATTTGTTATGTTGCCCGCTTTGTCTTTTGATATGATTGCAAGCGTGTTTTCTCCCAAATTTCCCGTTATTGAGACTGAAAACTTACCTGTTTCATCCAACCTTACCGGGACACCATTAACACTGACAGTTGCCAGGGGTTCTGTTTTGCCTTCAACAGAAATAAACAAATCAGTTATTCTTTCATTATTATTTGGTTGTATTATTTCCAGTACAGGTGGTTTTTTATCTATTATAAAACTACGCGGTAAGGTAAACTCACTTTCAAAACCCAACTCGTCCATGTAAGCGAGTCTGTACCAATATTTACCATCAGGCAAATTATACTTATCAAAATTAAGTAGTATTCTATCTTTTATTCCATCAGTTTCTTCAATTAATATTTCTTTGAATTTATTATCACTTGATATTTGCAGGTGGTATTTACTGGCAAGTGCACCGACCACTTTTGCTTTTGTTTCCAATTTTGGAATTTCAGGTAACTTCATCTGGACCAATAGACTTCCCCGGGACATCTCCGGTGTTTCTAATTTGGATTCCGGTAATTCACCTCCGGATTGATCTGCATATTTTGGTAATGGAGGCAGTTCCCTCGGCGCTTCCGGGGGCTGAAGGAATTTTACCTGTGTACCAAACCCTTTGTTTAACGTAACCGTTTTACCTTCTGCAGTTACGTCTACTATACCTTCATAGACTTCAACAAGTGTGGTTTTGTCTTCTTTTACTTTTGTTTTATAATCAGGTTTTGCTCCGGATGGAGCAATTTTGGGCTCAAGGGTGACACGTTCAGTTAGAACTTTTGCTTTTGAAGACCTGACACTGCCGGAAAATAACTTTACTTCTTCACGTTCTTTTTCCGGACGAAGAATTACAAAAGAATTTTCACCAATGTGAACTAATTCACCGGTTAAAAATTTTACTCTTGCATTGGAATTGCCCGTTGTGCGGATGCCGTCTTCGTTAAAGAATTCCATGTTGAGTATTGCGGGTTCCCAGGTTACGGTGTTTCTCCTGCGATATCTAACATCGTTCAGCAGGTATATAAGATATGCGGGTCGCAGACTTTCTTTTACAAGCATAATTGGTATTTTTAATTTCATCCCGGGTAAAATTATGTTCGGGTCACTTGACGGTAATTTGTTATATTTCAGTATATCAGACCAGGCACGAGGGTCTTTTAAGTAGTAGTTTGCGACACTCCACAGAGTATCACCGTCTTTTACACTTATTTCCTGGAGTATCACTTCGGGTTCCTGTGCAGGGAGAATAGTATAAAATGATAATGCACAAATTACGACGATTTTACAGATTTTTGGGGATATAGAAAGTAAACTTTGCACCATGGCCAACCTTTGATTCAACCCAGATTTTACCTTTATGTGCTTCAATAACATGTTTGCATATAGTTAAGCCCAATCCCGTACCACCCCTGCGCTGTCCTGTAACCTGCTGGAATTTATCAAAGACTATATTCAGGTATTCCGGCGGTATGCCGTAGCCAGTATCGGTTACACTGTAATCAATCCTGTCAGTCTTGTCTTCAATTCTGACGGTAATTGTCCCCTGTTCAGGAGTAAATTTTAATGCGTTGCCAACAAGGTTGCCGATTACTCTTTCAATAAGTTTATTGTCAACGCGGATTGAAGGCACGGTTTCACTGCCTCCTGCTATTTCAATTTTTGTGTTTATAACCCTTTTTGTTATTTGCGGTTCAAATAATTCAAAAATACTTTTTGTAATATCAACTAAATTCACATCCTCAAAGGATAGTTCCATTTTTTGTGATTCTAATTTTGCAATGTCCAGTATATCGTTTATCATTCCCATGAGTCTCACCGAGGCGCGGTCCATTGTTTCCACCATTTTTTTCTGTTGTTGATTCAACTCTCCACCTATACCGTCAATCATAAATTTCAAGAAACCTCGTATACTTGTTATGGGATTGCGTAAATCATGTGTTATTGAATGCAGAAAATCTTCCTTCATACGGTCAATTTCTTTTTCTAATGTGATATCGCGTAAAACCATCATTGCCCCAATTTTTTCTCCTTTGGGTGTAGTAACTGGTTTTTTATTAGCCTGATAAAACTTTGTGTAATTATCACCGGAAAGGTCAATTTCTTTTATAATTGGCTCATCACTGACGGAGTCTTTTTCCCGAATGATTTCTTCCAGTGTATCCTTCAGTTTTTGTTCCTGTAAATAGTTCCACAGATATTGTCCTTCAAGACCTGTCTGTTCAATACCCAGCATATTTCTTGCCTGGTGGTTAATCAGTAATATTTCTCCTCTATGGTTTGTCATAACAATTCCTTCACCGATAGAAAATATTATAGCTTCAGTCTTTGTCTTTTCTGCTATTATCTTATCTATCTGCATATCATCGTATTTTTTCAATTCAGCAGACATGTCATTAAAGGTCATTATTAAATCATTTAATTCGTCATGAGTTTTTATGTTCAATCTGCCGGAAAAATCTCGTTGAGCAATGCGTTTGGCAAAAGATGCAAGTGCAAGAATGGGCCTGGATAAATTGCGTGCTATCAGGAATGCTGCAAGACTGCTCAATATTATACTTGCGATTATCAGAGATATTGCCTGGCGCTGTATAATTATACTTGAATAATATGCTTCATTCTTGGGTTGTTGTACTATTACCGCACAATTCAGGCTTTTTATAGGTGCGTATGAGCCGACAATATTTTCTCCTGTTTTGTCAGTATATTCCCTTGAGCCGATAGTTACTGATTTTATTGCCTCTTTAACAATTGGTATATCAATTGCTGGAGTCAGGAGCCTGTCTTTTGATTTGTGGGCGATTATAAGTCCGTTATTGTCAACGATAAAAGCATGCCCCGTTTTGCCGAATCGTATTTTATCTAATTCATCCCAAAGTGTCTGTAAACTTAATGTTATGAATATTGTCAGTTTGTTGGACAGTCGGTAGAACAGATTCAGCCTGGGACTATTTTCAACAAAGTATAGGGGACCCAGGACACGTTGCTGGTTGGAACTTATTAAAGATTGGAATATTTCATTATCTTTTAAATTCAGCAATTTTGGTTGTTTTTCAAGTAATGGATTGTATACTTTAATTTTTTCATATCCGGTTTTGTCTAACAGAGAAATTGAAACAATGTTTTCATGTGAATCCAGCATCGTTTTCAATAGTGTTTCCTGGGTGGGCCAGGGGATGTCTTCAGTTGTCAATACATTTGTTATGTAGGATACCTCGTTACTTATAACTCCAAGGTGGTCATTTATTTTATCTCTGAATGATTTTGCTAACTGGGTGTGGAGTTCAAGGATAGAAGTCTGTAATGCTTCCCGGTTAATATTGATTGTCCGGAGGCCTACAAAAGCGAGTGGTCCTGCACTTAGCAGAATCATTATTACCACAAACTTGACAAAGAGCGGTAATTTTACATTTTTTTTAACGGCGGGTACCATATATTAATTATACCTATATTTGTTTATTTAATCAAGAAATGACGGGAATATTCTGAATAGTGTCTAATTGTTTATAATATCTTGAGAGCAGAATTATTGCTATCATGCCTAAACAAAAAGAAATCATAAAAACGCCAGGCATACCTATTATTGCACTTAATTGTGAACCAATCTGTGGAGCCAGTATCCCTCTAATGGCCATAGCAAACATATGCTGTGCCATATATTCAGGAATTTTATCCTGTGGAGCAAATTTTAATATTAAGTTAAACACAACTAATTCTCCGCCTGCCATGCCAAATCCCTGAAATAAAGACACTGGCAATAAGAACCAGAAATTTAAATTAAGAACGCTGACTAAAAAGTATACTACAGAAACTGACGATATACACAACATACATTTTATATTTCCAGAGAAGATACTCTTCTTATCAATATATCCACCCCAATAAAAATAACCCAATAATGCGATAAGGTTTATAAGTGCGTACAAGATTCCTATTTGGAAATTTGATACGTTTAATTTGTCAACCATAAATATCGGATAAAGTGAAGCTGATAGAAGATTAGCAAAGCCCCAGATAGAATAAAACGAAAGAAACGTTAAAAATTTTTTATCAGAAGATAAATGAAACTTTCTAGCACAGGAATTTATTTCATTTTGTTCAATCTTTGCTACCTTTATTGCGCTAAAAGTAAATGAACTCAGAAGTCCAAAAACAGTCGCTATTGGGAAAATAACTTTGTATCCGTATAGATCCATCAATTTCCCTGCCATTATAGATAATATAAATAGAACCAGATAAACTTCTATTCTGATATATCCCATAGCCCTACCCCTGTATTCATCAGGATAAACTCTTTTCATAACATCTGCATAAGCAAGTCCTGCGCCAGGATTTATAAGATTCTGAGCCACTATGATTGATGTATAAACAGCAGGTCCTGTTACAACTGCCATTAAAAGCATCAGGACACGAGAGGCAGCACTGCCCCATACAACAAAATGTATTTTTTCTTTACCTCGCATAAATTTTATCCATAAGTTACAGAAGAGCTGTCCGATAAATGGCGCTGAAACTATCATAGAGATAAGCAGTGCAGAGGCGCCTAACCTTCTTGCTACTATTGCTACAAAAGGTGCAGTGAGACCCATATAAAATGCTACAAAGATTCCCGAAATAGAATCAATAGTGTAGGTTCTTCTAAATGATTCAGGAACTAATTTATCTAATAACATTTTTATTATACTTTTTCTGCATCTACAACAAATATTGTTGCACCACCCACAACAATTTTTGTAGGATATGACTCTGGAATTGTGCCCAATATAGACCCTGCGGGTATTGCCGAACTTATCATTCTTTCTCTTTTCTGGCAGGTGTTTTTTATTATTTCTATTACTTTTTCCAACCGGTCCGGGTCAACACCGATAAGGAAAGTGCTGTTGCCCTCTTTTAAAAAACCTCCTGTGGTGCTAACAAACGTTGTTTTGAGCCCTTCTTTTAGCAAAACATCATTAAGCTTTTTTGCGTCAGAATTTTGTACTATTGCCATAACTAATTTTACCATACCCCATCCTCCCGATTAAATTTAACCCTGCACACTCTATAGATTATTACATATTTTTCATAGAAATTGCAAGAGAAAAAGAATGGAGATGTCGACATTTTCAAAAAGTATCAGAACCGTCCCCATTCTTTTATTTGTTTTTTAACTACAAATTTTGTATAAAATGAAGGGTGAGGTAACTATGGCTGTTTCTCAAAAATCCACAGGCACACTAACAGATGGTTCTCCTTTGTTGTTTATCCTTTGCCTGGTTTTGTCCTGCCTGTTACTGATAGACCCGCTTTTTCCCGATGTCCAGATAACGCGTCCAAAACTACTTGTTCTTGAACTCGGTATATTTATTTTGCTACTTCTCTGGTTAGTAAATATTATACTGACAGGCAGAATTTACATCCGTAAGACCAATCTCAATATACCTGTCTTATTTTATGTTGTATATATTTTTACCGCATACTTTTTAAGCAACAGTAAGCCGGTAGCATTGAGTGAATTAAAAAGGATGTTGTTGTGTGCAAGTATTTTTTTTGTTAGTACAAACGTAATAGTTTCAGATAAAAACAGGTCAATTATACTCCTGGGCTGGGTATGCGGGACAACCCTGGCTGTTATATACGGTATATTCCAGAGATGGGGCCAGGTATGGATATTTGTCGTTCCCCAGATTTACCGTGTTTTTTCTACTTTCGGTAACCCGATATTTTTTGCCGTTCATATTGTGGTTTTTATACCGGTAGTTATGGGACTTTTTCTATATGTTTATTCTAATAAAAAAATTTCATCTTTTCTTAGATTTTTATATTTGCTCCTGCTTTTTTGTGTATTTGGCGCCAGTTTATTTGCATTATACCTTACAGAGACACGGGCTGCCTGGATAGCCTTTGGTTTCTCTCTGGTTTTATTTATTATCCTCAGTTTGAAATCAAATAAGTTAAAAATCACATTCATATTATTGCTGATTGTCTGCGGGTTGTTTTTTGCCTATTCAACAAAACATATATGGTTCAGACATCAGGCACACACGTTGATATGGCGTGATACTCTGAATATGTGGCTGCATTATCCGGTTTTTGGTATAGGACCCGGCTCGTTTCATATATATTTTCCAAAATTTGCTTCCGAACAGCTGCTGGCGATATGGCCCCAGAGACAATCTATTATTAACGACTCGCACAACGAATATATTCAAATACTTGCCGAGACAGGCATTGTCGGGTTCGGGATATTTATGTGGATAATCGCAGCATTTTTTGGTGAAGCGAGAAAAAATTTTTATAGAAATACCTCAAATACAAATAGATTTCTGATAACAGGACTGGTCTGCAGTGCAATGGCAGCGCTTGTCCAGAACATTTTTTCCGTGGATATGCGGTTCATAATTTCCGCGGTGTATCTTTTTCTTGTAATGGGCTTGCTGTCTTCATTTGAAGAACAGATTTTTGTAAAGAGTTTCAGGATAAGCAATACTGTAAAAATAACCGGGCTGATAATTTTAGTTTTTCTGGCAGGCAGTGTTTTACAGCAAATTCTTAAACCATACCTGGCACAGAGAAGATTATCTAATGAACCTGATTTCTTTGAGAAGAAACCTGCGGAGGTTATTGCTGAACTTGAGAAGAAGACAAAATTATCCCCGAATGATGCAAAAGTTTACGAACAACTCGGCTGGGATTATGCTAAACAAAAAAACTGGGCCAAGGCAATAGAAAATTTTGAGCAGGCCATAAGAATTAATCCTAATCTTTATGGTGCATTTAACAATTTAGGTAACATATATTTCTATTTAGGCAACAGGAGAAAATCAATTGAATGTTATCAGAACTCAATCGCAATCAATCCCAAACAGGTTGATGCACATACCAATCTTGGAATAATGTATTATTATGAAGGTATGCTTAAAGAAGCGTCAGATGAATTCACTGAAGTACTGGAATTAGACCCGAAGAATGAAAAGGCAATAGTGATGCTTAAAAAGATGAGGGAGTAGGCCCAATCTGTAACCCACCAGAATCAGGGTCTTCATCATAGAATTTTATTGTAGTCGCGGACGACCAGTATACTTTGAACCAATGGTCATCAGTAGCTGATTCTCCTTGCCATGTAACATTTGTTTCAATGGTTTCATCTGGATTCAAACCACCATTAGCATAAGAATTTGCAGTATCAAAACTCCAGGCATAACCGTTTTGGTTGGAAGCATCAGACCTGGCAACTATCCAGTATTTCGTATATTTTGATATTTTTGCAGGAACACCAAAAACAAAATCATGCCATTCTGCCGTTGTTGAAAAATCATATGTTTCCACAGATGATATATCAGTCATGCTGGGTTCTCCGGTATTATCACTCATTATTGATACTCTGAAATATTCTGCAGGGTTGGTTACATCAACTGCAGCCCATGCATTCACAGATACCTTTGTTATACATCCACGAATTTTATCTAAATTTATTTTTATTCAAATATCAAGTATTTTTTCTAAAAATCATTTATATGTAAACAAGATAATGGGGACGGAGGTAATTAAATATATAGCCTTTTATAAATTAGATAATCCTGCGGATAAAACCCTAAAGGGTGAATTCCTAAGTTCATGACAAATAATCTTGTTCAGAACAGTGTCCTATATGAAATTTGAAGAGATCAAACAATTGTTAAACGTTGGAAACCCATTTTAGAAGAATACGAAAAACAAGACCTCCTCTATTTTTGAAAGATGAACAGAATTCTTTATGTTTGTGTAATCACAAAGCGTTAGATTTAATTACCTCCGTCCCCATTATTTCCGACAGAATTTGCAAAAATTAATTAAATTTACTACAATGAGACAGAAATGGAAGAAATTTTAACACAACTCAATCCCGAGCAAAAAAAGGCAGTCCTCCATACAGATGGCCCGCTTTTAGTCTTAGCGGGTGCAGGGACAGGTAAAACGCGTGTTGTAACTCACCGCATTGCTTATCTTTTAAGCAAGGGTATCTCTCCGGAAAAAATTCTTGCTGTGACATTCACCAATAAAGCTGCGGGTGAAATGAAAAACCGTGTGGAAAAATTGTCTCCTGAATTCGGTAAGTTTGTATGGGTTTCTACATTCCATTCTTTTGGGGCAAAATTGCTGCGTATTGAGTCAAAAAACATTGGACTGCACAGTAATTTTGTGATTTATGATGAGACAGACCAGAAGAACTTAATAAAAAGTTGTTTAAAAGAACTTAATATTGACGATAAAAAATTTAAAATCGGTATATTTCATGAAATTATTTCCCGTGCAAAAGACGATTTAATTGACAGCGAATCATATATGATACACTCCTCTATATCAGATGAACCGTTCAGGCAACTCGTTTCAAGTGTATATAGTTTGTACCAGAAAAAACTGACTGAAGCCAGTGCGGTTGATTTCGGTGATTTATTATTAAAACTGGTGGAGATGTTGAAAAAATATCCTGAACTGGAGAAAAAATATCAGCAGCGATTTGACTACGTGCTTGTAGATGAATATCAGGATACAAACCGCGCCCAGTCTTTATTGATAAAACATCTGGTAGAAAAGCATGGGAATATATGTGTTGTGGGTGATGATGACCAGGCAATATATTCGTGGCGCGGTGCCAGGGTGACGAACATACTTGGATTTGAAAAGGAATATCCCGGCACGAAAGTCATAAAACTTGAAGAGAACTACAGGTCAACAAAAAATATTTTAGATTGTGCGTGGCAGGTAGTAAAGAATAATCAATACCGGAAAAACAAACATCTTCGGACAAAAAAACAACAGGGAGAGGATGTTGATATACGTCATTTTAGCAATGAAATTGAAGAATCAGATTTTGTCGTAAGAGAAATTGATAGACTTTGCGGGGAAGGTAAATATTCCTATAGTGATTTTGCTGTTTTTTACCGTATAAATGCCCAGAGCAGAGTATTAGAAGACGCATTCCGCAGAAACAGGATACCATACAGAATCATAGGTACGGTTAAATTTTATGAACGTGCAGAAATAAAAGATATAATAGCGTATATCAGAGTAGTTGTGAACCCGAAAGATGTTATAAGCCTCAAAAGAATAATTAATGTGCCTCATCGCGGGATAGGTTCTAATACGATAAAAATTTTAGAACAATACGCTATAGATAAAAAAATTAGTTTGTGGAATGCAGTGTGTGAAATTGATAATCAGGATATTAAAGACCGCAAAAAAAAATCAATAAAAAAATTTATTGAACTTATCCAGCATTTAATGGATAAGAAAAACACATTGCCTGCGGAAGAATTTGTTAAACATGTGATAGAAAAGACCGGGTATGCCGGATATCTTAAAGATGAAGGGACATATCTCGCAAAAGAGAAGACGCAGAACCTTAAAGAACTTATATCAGCAGTGGCTGAATTTGAATTATCAGAAAAAGATAACAGTATCGAATCATTCCTGAACAATATATCTCTTATCGGTGATATAGACAATCTGGATAGTAATGACGGTCAGGTAACACTGATGACGATACATCTTGCCAAAGGACTGGAATTTCCATCTGTCTTTATTACGGGTCTTGAAGAAGGATTATTTCCCATAAGTTTTTATAATGAAATATCCGACTTTTCAAGCGAACTTGAAGAGGAAAGACGGGTGTGTTATGTCGGTATGACAAGGGCAAAGGAAAAACTGTATTTGACCTGTGCTGAAACGAGGCGTCTTTTTGGACGGGGGCGAACGAATATACCGTCAAGATTTCTCCGGGAAGCACAGGCACAGGTTGATATAAAAAGACATGAAGTAAACTCCGTAGATGATAATATGGCGGTAATGGTCAGCAGTAAATCATCCGGAGAGAATGAGTATTGTAATTCTTTTAGAATCGGACATAAGATTAGACATACTGAATTCGGCGAGGGCAGAATAATAAGAATTACCGGAGATTCAGAAAATACCAAACTCACAATATTGTTTGGAGATGGCGAGAGTCGCAAACTTTTAGCAAAATACGCCAATTTAGAAAAGATATAGAAGATAGCCACTGAGGACACTGAAAATATAAGGTTCTTCAGATTTATTGCAGAAGTTTGACAGTAGACTCTAAAAATGATACAGTTAACTAAACAAAAAACTTGTAAAATGTTTAGTTGAGTAAACAAAATGGATAAAAATATACTGTTGGAAATTCTAAATGACTGGAATTTATGGCGAAAAGAGATAGATACCGGTAAAGAAAGAAAAACATATCTTCCACTTTGTTTGAACTCGCTAAAATCGAATATCGTTCTTGCAATAATTGGCGTAAGAAGGTCCGGAAAATCATATCTTATGCGTCAGATAGCAAGGTCGTTAATCTCAAGTGGTACACCAGGAGAGAATATTTTGATAGTAAATTTCGAAGACCAGAGATTTACAGAATTCTATACCGGGCTTTTACAGGAAATTTATGAAACTTATCTTGAATTCTTAAAGCCATCACAACCACAATTCATTTTCCTGGATGAAGTTCATAATATCCCAAACTGGGAAAAATGGGTTCGTACTGTTCATGAACTTGGCAAAGCAAAGATTATAATTTCCGGTTCTTCTTCAAAATTACTTGCTGGAGAATTAGCCACGTTACTAACCGGCAGGCATTTAGATGTAATTGTCTTCCCGCTCAGTTTTAATGAATTTCTGTCTTTCAAAGAAATTAATCTCAAGGATGAGCTTGATATTGTAGCTAATAAAATAAAAATAAAAGGTCTTCTGAGAGAATATATGGAGTTTGGTGGTTTTCCTGAAATCGTACTGTGTGATGACAAAAGGAGATTGCTATTAACCTATTTTGATGACATTATCACAAAGGATGTGGAAAAAAGATATAAGCTAAAAAGAGGAGAAGTGCTTAGAACCCTGGCAAGATTTTACTTAACAAACATATCTAAATCTATAACTTACAACTCAATTAGAAAATTTCTAAATACGGCAACAATTACAGTAGCAAAGTTTTCGTCATATCTTAAAGAAGCAAATTTAGTTTTTTTTGTTAAGCGATTTTCTTTTTCAGTTAAGGAGCAAGAAAAATCTGCAAGGAAAGTTTACTCAGTAGATGCAGGACTTGCAAATTCAATTGGATTTAGATTCAGTGAAAACTTAGGTAGATTGATTGAAAATTTAGTTGCCGTAGAACTAAAGAGAATTTGCAATATAGATGCTAATATAGAGATTTACTACTGGAAGGGCAACAACAAAGAAGTAGATTTTGTAATCAAGGAAGGACTTGAAGTAAAACAACTGATTCAGGTATGCTGGAGTATTGCAGACATGGAAGTCAAAAAGCGTGAACTGAAATCATTATTGAAAGCATTGGATGAATTAGAATTAGACACAGGTGTAGTTATTACTGAAGATTACGAGAAGGAAGAAAAAATAAATAGAAAAACAATAAAGTTTATTCCTCTATGGAAATGGCTCTTGAACAATTACAAATTATGAAAATAACAAAGAAAGATGTTGAATATGTAGCAAATTTAGCAAGAATTGAATTGACCGAACAGGAAAAAGAAAAATTTACCCGGCAGTTGGGGAAAATACTTGAATATATGGATAAGTTAAACAAATTAGACACGGGTAATGTCCCAGCCACCAGCCGTGTTCTGCCGTTAAAGAATGTATTCCGTGAAGATGAATCTGTGCGGTCAGATAGTTTTCAGGACATAATCTCTAACGCACCTGAAAAAGAAGGTAATTATTTTAAGATAAAAAAGGTAATAGAATAATGGGGACGGAGGTAATTAAAATATGATAAGAAAAGCAGAGAAAACCAGAACTGTCCCCATTATTTTGCTCATTTTAATTACCTCCGTCCCCCTTCAATCTCAGGACTTTTTATTTTTAGGGTCAGGGGCACGGGCACAGGGTATGGGAGGGAGTTTTGTCGGGGTAAGCGATGATGTTTCAGCTTTATACTGGAATCCCGCAGGGCTTGTTCAGTTAGAAAAATCAGTACTCAGTGTATACTCTTCTACATTCAGGGAGAATAAAACTTATAACAATTTAATGTTTGCATATCCTACAAAAATAGGAGCTTTTGGAATAATTTCTATGGGGTTAAGCCCGAAAGAAAGTAAAAATTCAGATGAAGATAGATATAATTCCACTTATCTTTCATATGGAACGAATATTTATGGTGGCGTATCTGCAGGGTTAACTTACAAAACTGTTGGATACAGAAATTTTGATTATATAAGTACAGACAAGACATACGATATTTCATTCTTCTACGCTCCCCGGGAAGGCAAATTAGAAAATTACAGATTCGGTTTGATATTCCAGAACATTACTAATCCGAATTTAAGCACAAGCACTTCCACCGCTAAAGAAAACTTAGGTTATGGATACAGGTTGGGTGTGGGTTATTCCGTCCCCAAAGAGTTGATAAAAAAGATTGATGACAGACTTATTATCTCATCAGATTTAGAGTACAATGCTTCTAAAAATTTTATTTTACATTTAGGCAGTGAATATTCAATAGAAGGGAAAAGACATTCTATTTCGTTCAGAACAGGATATGACGGGTATGGACTTACGTATGGGGCGGGATTTAGATATAAAAATTTTTCGTTTGATTTTGGAAATTCGTCATCTTTAGAAGTTCTAAACAGTCATTTCGGTCTCACACTGCAATTCGGGTTGACTTCTAAAGAACTCAAAGATAAACAAAAAAGGCAGATAGAATCCGAAATGCGAAAGAAATCCATGGATTGTTACAAAAAAGGCGAAGAATTTTTACGCGGAGAAAAATATGAACAGGCAATAGTTGAGTTCAGCAAAGCATTTTTCTATGACCCTCACAATACAACAATCCAGACAAAATTTGATATGGCAGAAGAGAAACTGAAGTTACAGCAGAGAGAAAGGAAAATAGAAGAATATATGAGTAAAGGATTGGAATATTACCGTGCAGAAAAATATTCCGAATCTTTTGAACAGTTTAAATTAGTCCTTCAATATGACCCATTTAACATTGTTGCAAAACGCTATATTAACGATATCTCAAACATTTTAGCGGCAAGGGTGACCGTATCAGACAAAGCAAAAGATTATCTGAAAAGTGTTTATCAGGTATTGATTGACGATAACTATGAACTTGCCATATCGGGATGGAAGAAGGTCCTGGAAGTCAGCCCTGACAGCGAAGATGCAAGGAAAAATATTGAATTATTAGAGAAACAGAGAAATGAAAAGAAAAACACACACCTGAAACTTGCAGAACAGTATTATCGGGGGAAATATTTGAAAGATGCATTAAAAGAGTATAAACTTGTTTTGAAATATGATTCCGGAGACAACGATGTAAAAATAAGATAGAAAAACTGAACTCCGAAATTAATGAAACCGAGAAAGAAAAAATATCTCTTTATGAAAAAGGCATGGACTTATTCAATAAAGAAAACTGGATGGAGGCAAATATAATATTTAACAGAATAGCAAAACTTGACCCGTCAGATAAAAAGGTTGAGCGATACCTTGCCATAACAGAACAAAAGCTCAATGAGAGTAAAGTATATTCTCCCGATGAATCCAAAAAATTTTATAATGAGGGTTTGAAACAATATACCGCCGGTAATCTTGAGAATGCGCTGGAGTTTTTTAAGAAGGCAGTTGAATTAGACCCCGAAAACCAAAAAGCCCAGACAGCTCTGGAAAGAACAAAGAAAGAACTGAAAAAATGAACCTATACGAACTCAGTGCATCCGAATTATTAAAAAAGATAAAAAATAAAGAGTTATCTTCAACTGAAGTAGTGAATCATTTTCTTGACAGGATAAATAAATTAGAACCTAAAGTAAATGCGTTTATGTCAGTTGAGAAAAATACTGCTTTGAGACAGGCAGAAAATATTGATAAAAAAATTTCTGAAGCTGCCATTGTAGGCAGTTTAGCAGGTCTGCCTGTAGCTATTAAGGACAATATCTGTATTAAAGGTTTAAAAACCACCTGCTCATCAAAAATATTAGAGAATTTTATTTCACCCTATGATGCATCTGTTGTCCGGAAACTGCACTCTAGCGATGCGGTTTTCATCGGTAAGACGAATATGGATGAATTTGCTATGGGTTCATCAACTGAAAATTCTGCTTATAAAATAACAAGGAACCCCTGGAATACAGAACATATTCCCGGAGGTTCTTCCGGAGGAAGTGCCGCCTGTGTGAGTGCCAGGATGGTTCCTTTAGCAATTGGTTCTGATACAGGGGGCAGTATCCGTCAGCCGGCAGGTTGTTGCGGAGTTGTGGGTATGAAACCAACTTACGGGAGGGTGAGCAGGTATGGACTTGTTGCGTTTGCATCGTCGCTTGACCAGATTGGACCTCTTGCAACAAACGTAAAGGACTGTGCTTTACTTCTTGAAATAATCTCCGGTTACGACAATTTAGACAGCACTTCCATAAACATACCGGTAGAGAAATATTCTGAAAACCTCAATAAGGAAATAAAGGGTTTACGGTTAGGTTTACCTAAGGAATATTTCATTGAAGGTATCCAGAAGGAAGTAAAAGAGTCAGTGGAATCCGCTGCAAAAGTTCTTGAAAATTTGGGGTGTATTATTGAAGAAGTTTCATTGCCGCATACCGAATATGCGGTAAGCGTTTATTATATAATTGCACCGTCTGAAGCGAGTGCAAATTTAGAACGGTATGACGGTGTTAAATATGGCTACAGGGCAAGTGGGACAGATAATGCAGGGGATACTGAATTGATACGGATGTATAAAAAGACACGTGGTGAAGGTTTTGGTCCCGAAGTCAAACGTAGAATAATGCTCGGCACATATGCACTTTCTGCAGGATATTATGACGCATATTATGGCAAAGCACAGAAAGTGAGAACATTGATAAAAAAGGACTTTGATGAGGTGTTTAAAAGAGTGGATGCAATAATCACACCTACCGCACCTTCAACAGCATTTAAGATAGGTGAAAAAATAGATGACCCGTTACAAATGTATCTTTCTGATGTTTTTACAATACCGTGTAATTTAGCAGGTTTGCCGGGGTTATCTGTCCCGTGCGGGTTTTCATCCGACGGGTTACCGATAGGGCTCCAGATACTTGGCAAACCTTTTGATGAACAAACTATTCTGAGGATAGGGTATTTTTATGAACAATCAAGTTCCTGGCACAAACAAATTCCCGCAATGGCTGCGTAAAAGCTATAAGATAATATTTTTAGTGATATTCTGTCTGGTTGTAATTACGGGACTGGTTTTTGCCATTCACAAAATATCCGTAGTTATGCATACTAAAAGAGAATTGGAAAAATTGGCGAAAGATATAAATGTTATGGCAAAAAACCTGCCTGGTAGAGTAAGTTTTGTTATAAAGGACCTGAGGACAGGGGTGTGCATAAAACAAAATGCCGATGAACTTTTTCCAAGTGCAAGTCTGGTGAAAGTCCCTTTGATGGCTTGTGTGTATAAAGCTGCTGAAGATGGGCTATTGAGTCTTGATGAGAAACTTATACTTAAGAGAAGCCATAGAGTAGAGGGAGGGAAAAAACTGAGATATTGTCGTATAGGAACAAAACTTGAAATAACGAGGTTGATTGAATTAATGATTGATGAGAGTAATAATATTGCAACGAATATGTTGACAGAACGTCTTGGATTGGATTATATAAACGATACCTTTAAACAGTTCGGCCTGAAAAAAACAAATTTTGACAGGTATATTATGGATTTGAAGGCCCGAAATCGGGGGATAGATAACTGGACGACAGCAGAAGAAATAACGGAACTGTTAGAAAAAATCTATTCCCGGAAGTTGGTAAATTCAAAGGCAAGTGAACAGATGCTGGAAATCTTGATGAAACAGGAGATAAGAGACCGCATACCGAAGTGGCTGCCCAAAGATATCCAGATAGCCAACAAAACAGGTTACCTCCGGCAGACCTGTCATGATGCAGGTATAGTGTTTTCAGTCAACGGTGATTTTATAGTATGCGTCCTGACTCATGGGGTGAAAAAAACTAAATTAGCAAAAAATTTTATTCGTGAAGTAGGCTATAGAACCTACATGCAGTACACAAATTTTTAAATAGAAAAGGGGTCAGGTCTCAACATTCAACATTTTACCACGGGAAAGATGGAAGTTCTGTGGTAAAAATATAAAGGGGAAGATTAACAAATGTCATTAAAAGGCAATTCCTGTCATTCAGCCAGAATCGGAATAGATGAAATAGGTTCGTTTACAACCCCAAAATTAGGGGTAGAGACGAAATAATAGCGTCTACATTTAAAAGAATAAATTGGGAACAATATGTTGATACCAAACGACAAAAAATTTGTCCTATTTGCAATAACCCTTGCTACCCTGCACTTTATATCTCTATCATTCTTCTTTGAACCGGCAATTTCAACACCTGATGCACAGGGTTATTTTACGCAAGGAAGAATCATAGCCAGAGAGGGTAAGGCATACCTCAAACCACAATCAGTACTCCAATACATTGGTCATCATTGGCACAGCTTAGATGATGAAAAATATTACACAACTTTTCCACCTGGGTTTCCTTTTATAATTGCCATTGTTTACAGAATATTTGGACCATCTGCTACACACTGGATAAATCCCATTCTTGCTTCGTTATCACTGTTCATATTCTTGGCTCTTCTCCTTTTTGAGTGGATGAATTTGATAGTTTTGGAAGCATGCACGTAAGTACTTTGAGCCGTAAATACTCTTGATCTTTGATCCCGTATGCTCTGCGCTGAAACACCCGGATTTTGTTA
>Ga0210016_1001375_pt1 | contig 22598 bp, 18 predicted proteins | sample CryGeyCG2014_300_FD_185454 | JGI IMG/M metagenome (GOLD analysis project Ga0210016, IMG submission 185454) | Groundwater microbial communities from aquifer - Crystal Geyser CG02_land_8/20/14_3.00 (SPAdes) (version 2) | ecosystem: Environmental > Aquatic > Deep subsurface > Groundwater | place... | reverse complement strand
CCCATCTTAGAGCAAACAGCGAAAAACTGACGGCTGCACTCGCCAACAACGACCTGGAGGGCGCGCGCGTGGCGGTCAATGGCGAAAACTATAGCCAGGAGCGGTTTTCAAAAACCTTCCAGATGGCGCAGCAAGCCATAGCCATACAACAGTCCATAGCGGCCAAAACGCGCGCCGGGGCAGCGGCAGCCGCACCCATCGCGGCACGTCGAGCCACCCTGAACGTGACCAACGACCCGAAAGATTTGCGCGACCGCCCGTATATTCCACCGCCCAAGTCGTTGCCGAAACTGTACCCGGCTGACGACGAAATCAAAGTTTTTATGGGGGCTTATAGCAAAGCCGGACTCATACTGGATCAGGGTCAGGAGGGTGCTTGCACAGGCTTTGGGCTGGCCTGTGTCATCAACTACCTGCGCTGGAAATCCGCCGGGATGCCGAAAAAACTCGAATCGGTCAGCCCGCGCATGTTGTACCACTTCGCGCGCCGTTTCGACGAATATGAGGGTGAAGACTACGACGGGTCAAGCTGCCGGGGGGCGTTGAAAGGCTGGTATTACAACGGGGTTTGCCGCAAAGACTTATGGACTTACCAGGCGGGCAGCGAGACTCTCCCGAAATCGGGTTGGGACAGCGATGCCATCGAACAAACCCTGGGCGTGTATTACCGGATAGACCTGCAAACCATCACCGACTTGCAGGCCGCCATTCTGGAGGTCGGCGCAATTTACGTTTCGGCTTATACCCATCAAGGTTGGGATACGCTAAAAACCCGTACCAGGCAGCCCTCCTCCCACGCCGACCTGCCGATAATTGACTACGATGGAAAACCGTCGCGTAGCGGTGGTCATAGTTTCGCGCTAGTGGGCTTCAACAGGGACGGCTTCATCCTCCAGAATTCCTGGGGCAACAACTGGGGCGCAGGCGGCTTCGCCGTCATCAGCTACCAGGACTGGCTGGCTCATGCCATGGATGCGTGGGTCGCCGCGCTGGGTGTACCGGGTGTCGTATCAGCACGCTTCGCCAGTGGCGCTGTAAAACCATCCTCCAGCGCCGCCGCTCACGCCCACTGGTGGGGCGAGGATACGGCCTACCGGCACAGCATCGTGCTGGGCAACAATGGTCACGTCAATCACTTCGACAAGCTCGATGAAGTCACGCGCACCTTGCAAAACCAGGCGTGCGTGATGCCGGATAACTGGTTTCGCCAAAACCCCCAGCAGCCAGTAAAACGCCTGGTAATCTACGCTCACGGCGGTCTCAACAGCGAAGCCGACGCGATTCAACGCGCCCGAGCGATGGGTCGGTATTTTCTGGGCAACGGTTGTTACCCGTTGTTTCTGGTCTGGAAGTGCGGCCTGCTCGAATCCATCAAGAATATCCTGGCGGATAACTCCGACTCCGGCACGGCAGGCAAGGCGGGCGGCATTCGCGACTGGATCAATGACAAAATCACCGATCCCATCGTCGAAAAAACCATAGGTCGCCCCTTCGCGCGTCCGCTGTGGACTGAAATGAAGGAAAACGCCGAGCTGGCGGCGGAAAATGGTCGTGGCGGCGACTTGCTGACCGATGCATTGCTCGCGCTGGCGGGCAGTTGGGGCGAGAATTTTGAACTGCACCTCATCGGTCATTCCGCCGGTTCCATCATTCTGGGCAGGCTGTTGAGCAATCTGAAACAAAAAAACCTGACCCGGCATATCAAGTCTGTACACCTGTACGCGCCTGCCTGTACCGTCGCCTTCGCTAACCGCTACTACGCCCCGCATGACGAAATCATGAACCGGCTTTATTTGCACATTCTGGCAGACCAACAAGAGCGCGATGATAACGTGGCTTATCTTTACCAGAAATCGCTGCTCTATTTTATTTCCAATGCGCTGGAATCCGATGCACATATCCCCATCCTGGGGCTGGCAAATGTCTACGATCCCGACTTTGCCGGCTGGGACGGCACATCAGATACCAGCGAAGCCCTCACCAACTGGCGCAACGCGATGACAATCAGCCAACTAAAAGAACGCATGACCTTCCATGGCGAAGAAAAATTCATCGCCCGAAAAGGAAACGGTGCGGATGTCCGGGAAAAAGCCGATAACCCGTCGCACGGCGGCTTCGACAACAATGTGGAAGTCATCGGCAAAACACTGGAGCGTATCACCGGCACGGATACGCTCACACTGCCAGTTGATGATCTGGTCGGGTTCTAGGAGTCTGGCTCGCAAGTCGGCGCTGGCTTGGATGAAATTGCGCGTCGTCATGACTTATTCGACTGCCACACCGACTGGCATAGGCCAAAGTACATAGGCAATTTGACCTATTGACCCGTCACCTGATAAGCCATAACCTGCGAACCGTTTTCAGATACAAGACCTAACCATATGATTAAATTATGGTTTATGGTTTGTAAAACCTGGCCGCACTGTTGCAAGTCTGGTACGGCTATCTTCAATTCTCTGACCCAAATCAGGAGGAATCATGGCTGACTTCTCATCTGCATTTTCCGCAACCATGCAAGCCGAGGGCGGGTATGTGAACGACCCGAAAGACCCCGGCGGCGAAACCTACAAAGGGGTGGCACGAAAACTCAATTCCAAATGGGAGGGCTGGATTCTCATAGACCTGGCGAAACGGGAACACAATTTCCCCGCCAATCTGGACGGCAACGCCCAGTTACAGGCAAAGATAAAAACCTTTTACGAGGTCAATTACTGGGACAAGGTTCGCGGCGACGACATCAGCGACCAGCATGTCGCCGAATCCATCTTTGATTTCGCCGTCAATGCCGGCACGGCTACCAGCGCCAAACTCGCGCAGCTCACCGTCAATGCAGAACCTGACGGCGTGATCGGCCCCGCCACGCTGCAAAAAATCAACGCGGAAGACCCGCGTACTTTCCTGGCACTTTTCGCCTTACACAAAATCAGGCGTTATACGCAAATCTGCGAGCGACGACCGGACAGCAAAAAATTCTTCTACGGATGGGTCAAACGAACTCTGGAGGTGGTTTAATCATGGCTAAAAATATCCCCGCCAGCCGGTTAAGCGGCGGCACAAGCATCCTCGTCGGCGCAGCGGATGCCCCCGACTCCGACCAGGAAAAAGCGGAACTTGCCAACGAAATCGCCAGGGCCACCCTGCAACACGACGCGCAAATGGCCGCACTCGGCTTGCAGGAAACGCAAGCGCAGCTGACCGATGTCGCCGATGCGCGTGAACATGAAAATCGCTTACAGGAATCCGAACATGCCAGCGAACTGGCAAAGAACGTCCAGCCCATGCTCGCTATCGGCGTTATCGTGCTCACTTTCATTCTTTACATGATCGTCATCTATGGCAGCACCAAAGATGGCTTCCTCAAAGAAGGCACAAAAGACATCGTCATCTACATCCTCGGCGCGCTCACCACCGTTGCCACACAGGTCGTCTCCTATTATTTCGGTTCCAGTTCGGGCAGCAAGGACAAGAGCAATGCACTTAATTCGATCGCAAAAGGGAAATCCTGACCCGCAAAAAAGGCGACCGGTGGTCGCCTTTTTTACAGCAAAGTGACGCTTACCCCACCCACTTCCTCGCGTTCTGGAACATCTTCAGCCAGGCACCGTTTTCCTGCCAGTCCGATGGATGCCAGGAGTGCTGTACGGCGCGGAACACGCGTTCGGGGTGCGGCATCATGATACTGAAGCGTCCGTCCGGTGTGGTAAGACCCGTGATGCCTTGCGGTGAGCCGTTGGGGTTGAGCGGGTAGCTTTCGGTCGGTTTGCCGGTGTTGTCCACATAGCGCAGCGCGACCAGCGGCTGTGCGGCGGCAAGTTTTGCAGCATTGCCAAAGTCGGCATAGCCTTCGCCGTGCGCCACGACCACCGGCATCCGGCTGCCCGCCATGCCGTCGAACAGGATAGCAGGCGACTGCTGCACCTCCACCATCACGAAGCGCGCCTCGAACTGTTCCGACTGGTTACGCGAAAAATGCGCCCAATGTTCCGCCCCCGGAATGATTTCGTGCAGCTTGCTCATCATCTGGCAGCCGTTGCACACGCCCAGTGCGAACGTGTCGCAGCGTGTGAAGAAAGCCTCGAATTCGTCTCTGGCTCGCGAGTTGAACAGGATGGATTTCGCCCAACCTTCGCCCGCACCCAGCACGTCGCCGTAGGAGAATCCACCACACGCCGCCACCCCCTTGAAGTCGGCAAGCGCAACCCGACCGCTGATGATGTCGCTCATATGCACGTCAACCGAAGCAAATCCGGCACGGTCGAACGCCGCCGCCATTTCCACCTGACCGTTCACGCCCTGCTCGCGCAGGATGGCCATTTTGGGGCGCGATTTCAGAATGGCTGGCGCAACATTGAGGTCAAAGCTCAGTTTGGCGTGCAAACCGGGATCACCGACATCCAGCAGTCGGTCAAATTCCTGCTCGGCGCAGTCCGGGTTATCGCGCAATTTCTGCATCTGATAGGTCGTCTCCGACCAGATACGTTGCAGATTGACACGGCTGTCACCGAACACGCGCTCGCCGCCCCGGCTGATTTCCAGCCTGTCCGTCCGGTTAAGGGTGGCGATGCGGTAGATATTTTTCAGCCCCGCGTCATGCCCCATTTGCAAGACATGCGCCACGTCACTGTTCTTGACCTGCACCAGTGCCCCCAGCTCCTCATTGAACAAATTACGCAGCGTATCGCCGTGCAGTTCGTCCAGATGAATATCCAGCCCCAGGTGTGAGGCGAAGGACATCTCGCACAAGCTGACGAATGCGCCACCGTCCGACCGGTCATGGTAGGCGAGCAGCACGCCATCCGAATTAAGTGCTTGTATCAATTCAAAAAAAGCCTTGAGCATGGCAGCCGAATCCACATCCGGCGCGACATCGCCTACCTGTTTGTAAACCTGCGCCAAGGCTGAACCGCCCATGCGATTCTTGCCCTGCCCCAGATCAATCAGCAACACGGTAGTATCCAGCTCTGTGGAAAGTTGCGGCGTGAGCGTCAGGCGGGCATCCATGCAGGGCGCAAAAGCGGTGACGATGAGCGAGAGCGGCGAGGTCACGGACTTATTCTCGTCGCCGTCTTTCCAGGTGGACTTCATGCTCAACGAATCCTTGCCGACCGGAATGCTGATGCCCAACTCAGGGCACAGTTCCATGCCCACCGCCCGTACGGTGTCATACAGCGCGGCATCTTCGCCGTGATGTCCGGCGGCCGCCATCCAGTTCGCCGACAGCTTGATGTCGGCTATCTTCTCGATGCGCGTCGCCGCGATGTTGGTGAGCGCCTCGCCCACCGCCATGCGTCCCGAAGCTGGCGCGTTGACCAGCGCCAGCGGGGTGCGTTCGCCCAGCGCGAACGCCTCGGCCTTGCAGGTGTTAAAGCCCATCAGCGAGACCGCCGCATCCGCCACGGGGACTTGCCAGGGGCCTATCATCTGGTCGCGCGCGGTCATGCCGCCGACGGTGCGGTCGCCGATGGCAATCAAAAAGGTCTTGTTTGCCACGGCAGGCAGACGCAACACGCGTTCAACCGAACCCCGCAGCTCCAGTGTGCGGGTGTCGAAGGCGTGCAAATGTGGCGTTTCATGCAGCACGTTGCGCGTCATTTTGGGCGGTTTGCCGAGCAATACCGACAGCGGCATGTTGACCGGGGCATTGCCAAATTCGCTGTCATGCACGGTCAGGTGATCGTTTTCGGTTGCGACCCCCACCACCGCAAACGGGCAACGCTCTCGCTCGCAGAAGGCGCGGAACTGTTCCAGTCGTTCTGGCGCGATGGCCAACACATAACGCTCTTGCGACTCGTTGCACCAGATTTGTTTCGGCGACATGCCGGTCTCGTCCAGCGGAATGTCGCGCAACTCAAAAGCAGCACCGCGCCCGCCACCGTGTACCAGTTCCGGCAAGGCGTTAGACATGCCGCCCGCGCCCACGTCGTGGATGGATAGAATCGGATTGTTTTCGCCCAGTTGCCAGCAGCGGTCTATCACTTCCTGCGCGCGCCGTTCCATTTCCGGGTTGCCGCGCTGCACCGAATCGAAGTCCAGATTTTCGGCATTGCTGCCAGTGTCCATGCTGGATGCTGCCCCCCCACCGAGGCCGATCAACATGCCGGGGCCACCCAGATGCACCACCAGTGCGCCTGTCGGCAGCGCGTGTTTGTGGGTGTGAATGGCGGCAATATTGCCCACGCCGCCCGCCAGCATGATGGGTTTGTGGTAGCCGCGCATCTCGCCGCTGACGTTCTCCTCAAAGGTGCGGAAATAACCCGCCAGATTGGGACGACCGAATTCGTTGTTGAAAGCAGCCCCCCCCAGCGGCCCCTCCAGCATGACCTGCAAGGCCGTGACGATACGGGAAGGTTTGCCGTACCCCCCATCCCCACCCCTGCCCTCCCCTTGAGGGGGAAGGAGGGATTTTTCCCAAGGCTGCGCGAAACCAGGAATGTTCAGGTTGGAGACCGAAAAGCCCGTCAGCCCCGCCTTGGGGCGTGAACCCGTGCCGGTCGCACCTTCGTCGCGGATTTCGCCGCCTGAACCGGTCGCCGCGCCCGCAAACGGCGCAATTGCGGTGGGATGGTTGTGCGTCTCGACCTTCATCAAAGTGTGCGTCAGCTCCGCAGAGAACGCGTAGCTGCCATCCGCGCGCGGATAAAAACGTTCGACATTCGCCCCTTCGATAACCGAACAGTTATCGGAATAGGCGACCACCGTGCCTTGCGGACTGAGTTTATGGGTATTGCGTATCATGCCGAACAGCGACATGTCCTGCACTTTGCCGTCTATCACCCAGTCGGCATTGAAAATCTTGTGGCGGCAATGCTCCGAATTTGCCTGCGCAAACATCATCAGCTCGACATCGGTGGGATTGCGCTTCAACTTCTTGAAGTTTTCGACCAGATACTCGATCTCGTCCGCCGACAGTGCCAAGCCCATCTCGCGGTTGGCCGCTTCGAGTGCCGCGCCGCCCCCTTTCAATACATCCACCACAGCCAGCGGTTGCGGTGCGCCGTGCCGGAAAATTTGTTCTGCCGCACCGGCCAGCGTCGCCAGCACCGATTCGGTCATGCGGTCATGCAGCAACGGCAACACTGCCGCCTGTTGTTGCTGGCTCAAAGCCTTGCCGTTCGTGCTTGCCAGGTAATAAATCACCCCGCGCTCAATGCGCTGCACCCCGGTCAGCCCGCAATGCTGCGCGATGTCGGTAGCCTTGGTTGACCAGGGCGAAATCGTACCCAGGCGCGGCACGACCAGCACACCAAGCCACGCGCTATCCGGTGTTTTTGCCTGTGCGGGTTCACCTGCGGACTCGTCCAGCCCCAGCACCTTATCCAGTAAACCGGCTTGCGCCTTATCCAGCTTTGCCCCCTGCAAGGCGCTGAAATAACAATAGCGCGTATCGGTCAGCGTCATGGCGGGTGCGACGGCGTTAATCGCGGCGCGTAATTTTTCCAAACGGAAGGCGGATAAGGCGGAACTGCCGACAGAGACTTTAAACATGACGGTGAAGGTGTGAATAAAATTCGGGACGCGATTATACTATGCCGCACCACCTAGATATGCAGACCATTTCATGACCCCAGCGATTGCCACTCTCACCCAGCAACAGGTCGTAGACCTGTTGCCACCGCGCCCGCACGACAGCCATAAAGGCATGTTCGGCACCGTCACCGTCATTGGCGGCGCTTCCGGCATGGTCGGCGCGGCCTTGCTGGCGGCGCGCGCGGCGCTCAAGTTAGGCGCGGGTTGCGTGCATGTCGGGCTGCTGGCCGAAGCGGCACCGATAGTGGATTTCATTGAACCTGAACTGATGTTGCATTGGCTTAAAGCGCGCAATGAATCTCGCCACTACGATGACACGCAACCTCACGATAAAAGTATTTTAAGTTCAAATGTACTGGTACTCGGCTGCGGCATGGGTCGCAGCCGGACGGCGCAACAAATTTTGCACGATGCGCTAAACTATCCGGCCACGCTGGTACTGGATGCCGACGCGCTGAACCTGATAGCCCAATACGTTGGACTACGCCGACTGCTGACCCTGCGCGCAGCACCCGTCATACTCACGCCGCATCCGGGCGAAGCCGCGCGCTTACTGTCTTGCAGCACCCAAGAGGTACAGGCCGACCGTCTCGCAGCGGTAACAAAATTAGCCAGTACATTTTCCTGTTCGGTGGTGCTAAAAGGAGCAAACAGCCTGTGCGTCACCCATGACAAACGACACTTCGCAAACCCCACCGGCAACCCCGGCATGAGCGCGCCCGGCATGGGCGATGTGCTGGCTGGCATGATCGCCGCCTTCATCGCGCAAGGACTCAACGCCGACGATGCCCTGCTGCTGGCCGTCTATTTGCACGGTGCGGCGGGCGACGCACTGGCGAAGCATAGCGCTGTCGGCATGACTGCCTCGGAACTGACCGATCAGGCGCGACGACTTTTAAATATATGGATATCCCACTCGTAGGTCGGAAGCCCCCTTGCGGGGCGTTCCGACACGTTAACATTTGTCGGAACGCCTCCGGCTTCCGACCTACCACTCACCACTCACCACTCACCACTCACCACTCACCACTCACCACTCACCACTCACCACTCACCACTCACCACTCACCACTATAAATGACCACTCCCATAGACATCTCTGAAGCAGGCGGCGTGCGCTTTCTGCACTTTGGCTCTGAATGGGTGCAAGGCGCGATGCGCATTGCCCGCCCGTGGAACCTGGAACTGGAATACACCCGCGAAATGATGGCCGCGCTGCTGTTGCGCGACGCGGCGCGCTGGCCACGCAAAGTATTGCTGATCGGACTGGGCGCGGCATCGCTGACCAAATTCCTGTATCGCTACCGTCCCGAATCGCACTTGACCATCGTCGAAATCGAACCTGCCGTAGTCAGCGTCGCCCAACACTATTTCAAGCTGCCGGAAGATGACAAGCGCATCCATCTGGTCGTGGGGGATGGCGCGGAATTCGTACTCGGCACAGACAAAAAATTCGATTTGATACTGGTAGATGGGTTCGATGAGGACGCGCATCCCGGCCAGTTGAACACCCAGCCTTTCTATCAGGCCTGTCGCAGCTGTCTAAGCGACCAGGGCTTGCTGGCGGTCAATCTGATTGACATGCAGCACGGCGAGATGGGCGGATTTGCGCACATCCTCAGCGCGTTCGATGACCGCGCACTCACACTGCCCAGTTGCGAAAGCGGCAACACCATCGCCTTCGCCACGGATGGCGATCCCGTCGCTATTCCTCTGGACGACATGCAAGACAGGATTTTGGCGCTCAAAGAAGAAACCGGGATGGATCTGTCGCCCATGCTGGCACGCTTGCTTCTGTCGCAAACCTGCTTGAACCATACCTTCACGTTATGAACTCGATGCGTCATCCGTACCAACGATGCAGATGATGCGCAGCGCTGCCGTGACGGATAGCGCGATTCCCGCGCCAGAGTTCGCGGGCGGCGCAAGCCGCATGACCCTGCAAATCAACGGCACGATAGAATTGCTGTAATTTAGCGCCGCCAGAAATTCGGGCTGAACAAGATCAGTACGGTGAAAATTTCCAGCCGACCAACCAACATGCCAAACGTGCATACCCAGGTCTGAAAGCCGGTTAGTACCTGAAAATTGCTGGAAGGACCTACCACGCCCAGACCCGGACCAAAATTATTGAGGCAAGCGAGTACCGCAGAAAACGCCGAGATAAAGTCCATGCCGCTGATCAAAAGCAGAAAAGTCAAGCTGGCCGTCGTCATGAAATACAGATAGATAAACCCCAGCACGGCAAACACGATGTTGTTGGGTACCAGTTGACCCGCAATTTTCATCGGATCCACGATGGCCGGATGCAGCAGCTTGCGGAATTCGCGCCCGGACTGTTTGAACAACACCAGCGTGCGCATCATCTTGATACCGCCGCCGCTCGACCCCGAACTCGCCGCGATACAGGCCAGAAACATCATCCATATGGGCGCAAAAATTGGCCATTGGGCGTAATCCACGCTGGAAAAACCCGAACTGGTGGCAATCGAAACCACGTTAAAAGTGGCGTGACGTAAAGCTGTCCAGAACACCGGATAGACATCGTTCCACCACAGGAAAAAAGCAATCCCCACACAACTGCCGAGAATCAAAGACAGCGCAGCGATGGCTTCTGGATCTCTACGATAGGGAGCCAGACTGGTTTCACGCAAGGCCAGGAAGTGCGTGGCAAAGTTGAGTACCGCCAGCAACATGAAGACAATCAACACAAATTCAATCTGCGGCGAATTAAAGTAACCGACACTCGCATCATGCGTTGAAAAACCGCCCAGCCCCATCGTCGCAAAGGCGTGGCACACCGCATCCAGCCAATTCATCCCGGCCAGTTTCAACGAAAGGATGCACAACAAGGTGATGCCCAGATAAACCACCCACAGATTGCGCGCGGTATCAGCGATGCGCGGGGTCAGGGCAGCATCCTTCATCGGCCCAGGAGTCTCTGCCTTGAACAATTGCCGTCCGCCGATGCCGAGCAACGGCAACACAGCGACCGCCAGCACGATAACCCCCAACCCGCCCAGCCAGTTCAGTTCGTGTCGCCAGACATTGATCGCGGGCGGCAAGGCATCCAGTCCGACCAGCACCGTAGCACCGGTGGTGGTAATGCCCGACATCGTTTCAAAATAAGCATCGGTAAACGACAGGCCGGGAATGCTCATCAACAGGGGAATGGCGGCGAATGCCGGCATCGCCGTCCACATTGTCGTCACCAGCAAGTAACCGTGTCGAATGGACAGTTCGCGTTTAGAGCGACGCGTCAGCAGCCACATCAGCACCCCGGACAGAATCGTGAACACCATCGCCGACACGAAATCCAGCAACATCACATGGTCACCATAAATCAAAGCCGTCACCACCGGGATCAGGTATGCGCCGCTGAATACGACCAGCATCAAACCTAGCGCATGAATAACGGTTAGCGCGCGTCCCATATCAGAACAGCGCGCTAAGCAGCGAGGGCAGACAGATAAGCGGTTTTAGAAATATCATCGAATAACACATCCTTGGCAATTGGCGACCCGTTTTCGGCGCAAGATACTAACACCATCTGAAATAAGTTGGGTTTTTTAGTCCGGTTTTGCAACTTGTCAAAAAACAGGCAACCCGGTAAAAGTCCTTGCCAGACACAGCCTTAGCCGCTTAACCCACACAACAACCCACAACCTTATGCACAGATAATGTGGGCAAGTTGCACGTCGCCCCAAACGCTAAATTGTCAGCCTGACAGCGTTGCAGCACACCCTGATCAAGAATATAACCTATTGATTATTATAGATTATTTAATCCGTCAAAAAATAAGCACAGCACATAAAAACCCTTTTCAGACATAGGGTTAGCAGCACATCCCACATAATGCCCCACAAAGTTATCCACAGAATTTGTGGGTAAACAGAAATACCCTTTTGCCAGCATGACTTAGCGTCATCCCGTGCCATCAGGAATACTTTTTCAAACATCAGACAGCACCCTATGCGATAGCTCCATTCAAACAGGCGTAAAAAAGGACACCGCAGTGTCCTTTACGATTCCCTGCCGTAGCAAATTACTTGCGGCGCAGCATCATGCGTTGCATCAAACCATCTTTAGCAATGAACTGGTGCTTGATCGCCCCCAGCAGATGCACGATGACCAGCACGATCAATACCGTCACCAGCGTTTCATGTACCTCATGAGAGAACACCCCGGTAAATTTCTTCGGCAGCAAAGCTGGATCGTTAGAAAACAAAGCCCTGCCAACATCACTGGTAAGGATGGTCACGATACCGCTCAGTGGCAACACAAACAGCACCAAATACAAAAGGTGGTGGATACCCGTGGCGACTTTGTCCATCGGCGTATTGCCCATCGGGGCCGGCACACCATCCTTGCGCCGGAAAAACAGACGCGTGATAGTCAACAGCAAAATCGCTCCACCCACCACCGAATGCACGATGTAACCGAGAATTGTCGCCCCATCAGCGTGCCTTGCCTCATCCAGACTGTCCCCCAAAAACCAGGCCGCGACCAGCAGTGCCAAAGTCAGCCAGTGTGCGATTACCATGCGTTTACTGTATTGCGTCATCTCTATTCCCTTGAATTTTATGAAATCCGTCAGATAAATCTGTCCCGGATAAGTTCCATCGCCAAAAAATGCTCGCGCAATTTACCTGAAACGTGTCAAGCGTGCAGCGCTTTCTTGCTGGAATTATGCCAATGCTTACGTTTGCCGCGCTATCGCGCTATGCTCGACACATCACAAGCGGGGAATGCACCAACATGAATGCCACTCAACAAGCCGCACCGCTCCCCGGGTTAACCTCAGCCCAGGCGCAGCAGCGCCTTGCGGAATCCGGCTATAACGAATTAACCCCGCCCCAGCCACGCCGTTTATATCAAATCGCCACCGAAATCCTGCAAGAACCGATGTTTCTGCTGCTGCTGGCGGCAGGTGGCATTTACCTGTTGCTGGGAAGCCGGGAGGACGCGCTGATGCTGCTGGGTTTCGTGGTCGTTATCATTGCCATAACGGTTTTTCAGGCGCAAAAAAGCGAGAAGGTGCTGGAAGCCTTGCGCGACTTGTCCAGTCCGCGCGCACGGGTCATGCGCGATGACCGGGTTCAGCACATCGCCGGACGTGAGGTCGTCACAGGAGATATGCTGTTGCTGGGCGAAGGAGATCGCGTCGCGGCGGATGCCGTGGTGCTCGGCTGCAACGATCTGTTTGCCGACGAGTCCATGCTGACGGGCGAATCCGCACCAGTACGCAAAAGCGTGGGCAATCCAGATACGCCCCCGCTCGAACCGGGCGGTGACGACCAACCCTTTGTCTATGCCGGGACGGTGCTGGTGCAAGGCAGCGGCATCGGACGGGTTATCGCCACAGGCCGTGCCAGCGCCATCGGTCAGATCGGCAAATCACTCGAAGACACGCGCACGGGCGACTCGCCCTTGCGCCGTCAGATCGGACAGTGGGTACGCCGACTGGCCGTCATCGCCATCGCGCTATGTATTGCGCTGGTACTGATTTTTGGGTTTACGCGCGGACACTGGCTGAACGCGCTGCTGGCCGGCATCAGTCTGGCAATGTCCACTCTGCCGGAAGAATTCCCGGTTATTCTGTCCATTTTCATGTCGCTCGGCGCATGGCGTATTTCGCAACGCGGCGTGCTGACACGCAGACTGGATGCCATCGAAACGCTGGGCGCGACCACGGTGCTGTGTACCGACAAGACGGGCACGCTGACCGAAAACCGCATGGTGATACGCAAGCTGTACGGTAACGGGCAGATGCTCGAAGTTCATGCGCTCACAGCGTTACCCGAGCCCTGGCATGAACTGGTGGAATTCGGCATTCTGGCCAGCGAAAAAGAACCGTTCGACCCGATGGAGCAGGCGCTGCACGCACTTGGCCGCCGCACGCTCACGGGCAGCGAACACCTGCATGAGGCATGGGAAATCGTCCACGAATACAGCCTGTCGCCCGAGATGCTGGCCATGTCCCACGTCTGGCAAGGCGACGATCAGGCACATCATCTGGTCGCCGCCAAAGGCGCACCGGAAGCCATCATAGACTTGTGCCACCTGCCCGAAGCCGAGGCACTGGCGTTAGCCCAGGTCGCCGGCGAAATGGCCGATGGAGGCTTGCGGGTGCTGGGTGTCGCACGCGCGAAATTATTACCGGATAACTTACCCGACAACTCGCCGGAAAACTCGCCAGCACAACGCTGGCCTGCGCGCCAGCACGACATCGAATTTTCCTTTGTCGGCCTGCTCGGCCTGCAAGACCCGCTACGCCCCGATGTCAAAGATGCCATCGCCCAATGCCAAGCCGCAGGCATTCGGGTGGTGATGGTCACCGGCGACCATGCCGGAACCGCGCAGGCTATCGCGCGGGAAATGGGTCTGCCCGCCGGGCGGGTGCTGACGGGGACTGAGCTGAAGCAACTCTCCGATGCCGAATTGCGCGCGCAACTGCGTGAGGTTCAGGTGTTTGCGCGCATCGTGCCGCAACAAAAATTGCGACTGGTCGAAGCCTGCAAAGCCAACCATGAGATCGTCGCGATGACCGGTGACGGCGTAAACGATGCGCCCGCCCTCAAGGCGGCACACATCGGCGTGGCGATGGGGCAACGCGGTACCGACGTGGCGCGCGAAGCGGCAGCACTGGTATTACTCAATGATGATTTCGCCTCGCTGGTCGCCTCGATACGCGTGGGACGACGCATTTACGACAACCTGCGCAGCGCCATGACTTACACGCTGGCAGTGCATATTCCCATCGTCGGAATAGCGATGTTGCCGGTGTTGTTGGGCGCACCGCTACTCTTGATGCCCGCCCACATCATGTTTCTGGAACTCATCATCGGCCCGGCCTGCTCGATCTTTTTTGAAGCCGAAGCCGAAGCAAAAGACCTCATGCAGCGCCCGCCCAGAGCGGCAAATGAAGCCCTGTTTGCAGGCCGACGGCTGACGCTCAGCCTGTTGCAAGGCAGCGCAGCACTCGCTGTTGTCGGCGTGGTTTACTGGGTGGCAAGGACGATGGGGCAGGATGAAAACACTACCCGCGCACTGGTATTCACGGCGATGGTGGCAGGCAACATCGCCTTGTTACTGGGCAACCGCACGCCAGATGCCAAACGCACGGAAGCCAATCCGGCATTGCGCTGGATATTGCCGGGAACCGCTGCCGGTCTGACCCTGACACTGGTCATTCCGGCGCTGCGCGAACTGTTCCATTTTGCGGGAAACATGCCGCTGATTCTGGCGATAGGCGTACTGGCGGCTGGCAGCGTCTCGCTGATGATCGCGGCAATCAAACTCGCCTCAGACCGAACGACCGATAGCCCCCCAGGCAGGATGCCCTGAACCAGGCCGCATTTTTCTGCGGCGCGCAACGATCATTGCGATGAAGGACACCCCGATCAGGTAAACCGTGCCAGGTTCGGGAACAGCGGTAGAAAGCGTCCAACCGACGGACTGCATCATCTGGTTTCCCAGCGAAGTCATGGTGTAAGTCGTGCCTGAAGACATGAAAGCGTTGAAGGGATCAATCGTCGCACCATTCAAATCCGCGCTATCCGAGGTAGGAGAAAAAACCGCCAGATCAGTTATGCCGCCATTGATGGAAAAACAGGCGGTGCTGCCGGAGGTACTGTTGAGAGTGGTACTCCCGCAGTTGTAACGAACCAGATCCAGCGGGGTGAGGAACGGCGTATTGGGTGCCACAAACTCATAGCTCACGCGTCCCAGAGCGTGAGTAATTTCATGCAGTGCGACACCGACGAAGTCGTAAGCACCCGCTGCGATACCGCCCGTTTGCGTATATTGCCAATTGAAGCCCCCGCCGAAACCGACATAGGCATTTGTCGCGCCAACACTGATGTCCGTCAGCGCGGCATAGACTGCCTCAGGCAGAAAAAATCCATTTGACCCGCCCGGATTGCTGACCGATACCGGCAAATGACTGACCACACTCGACATCACCGTATTAGACGGATGGCTGGCCGAATAAGCGGTCATCAAGGATTCTATGTAGCCTAACGGGCATGGAAATGTGACCACCCCTGATAATGAAACTTGCCATGCCCGTTAAGCCCGCGCCTCCGTCCGGTTTAGCCGTGGGTCGAACGCATCGCGCACGCTGTCTGCAAACAGGTTCGCTGCCAGCACCAGCACCAGCATGAAGCCGAACGCCGCCGCCAGTGCCCACCACACCATCGGCTCGCGCCCCATCTCCAGCCGCGCACCGTTGATCATTGTGCCGAAACTGATCATGGAAGGGTCCACCCCCACGCCGACGTAGGACAACACAGCTTCAGCCAGCACCAGCGATGAAAAGTCCATCACCAGCGAAATCAAGATAATGTGCATCAAATTCGGCATGACGTGGCGCGTCAGAATGCGCAAGCTGGACACGCCGAAGGATTGCGCCGCCTGGATATATTCCATTTCGCGCAGCTTGAGCGTCTCGCCGCGCAACAGGCGGCACAGTCCGGTCCAACTGGTCATGCCCAGAATCAGACAAAGCGCCACCAGCCGCAGGTCGGCGCGCGAGGCAGCGGTATCGAACCAGTCGGGATGCGTATCCAGGGTCACCTGCATCATCAGCACCGCCGCCGCAATCAACAGCACGCTGGGGATCGAACTCAGCACGGTGTAGAGGTACTGGATCACGTCATCCACCCAGCCCCGGAAATAGCCCGCCGCAACGCCCAAAAACAACGCCAGCGGCAGCGTCACCAGCGTAGTCAGCGTGCCGATAATCAGCCCGGTGCGGATGCTTTTCAACGCCTGATACAGCACGTCCTGCCCCACCTTGTCGGTACCCAGAACGTGATAGGCGGTGGCGAGATTGAAAGTTGCACCGATTAGCGCGGCAATAACGAATATCGCCATCAACAGATAAGGGGGGGGAAACTGCCCACCGTGCGATTTTTTCCGCATGGGCGAAAGACGCGCCCACGCAGCGCACGACAAACCGGCCAGCAGCAATCCTGCCAATGCGCCGACCGCCGCCCGCGTCAGAACATCACCGTCCCGCTGCGACGGGTAGGCCAGATGCGCCCCGCCGTATTGCAGCCTCGGATAATCGCGCACCAGACGGCCTTGCGCGTCGGTGAAACTCTCTTTGGCATACAGCGTCAGCGCCAGCGGCGCGGAATAGGTCTTTTCGCTATGCAGGCGCAGCGGTTCGACCAGCTTGTCAAACACGCTCAACACTTCCGGTGAATAGACCGTTTCACCGCCATTTTTATCGCTCAGGGCTGGCCGATAATGCAGCGTGTCCAGCCCGCCCACCAGCAGAAAAAGCGCCAGCACCAGCAGCGACACCACCGCCACGCCGCTCTGCCCGACGCGCCGCCACGGCAATAACAGATGCTCGTGGCGACGCACATACCAAGCCACCACGACACCCGCCGCCAGCAACAGGAACACCAGCGCATCGCTCCACAAAACAACGGGCATAAAATTCATGAGAGGCGCACCCGAGGATCCACCATCGTATAGGAAATGTCGGTCAAAATCAGCCCGATGACATACAGCAGCGACCCCAGGAAAACCATCGCCCGCACGACGGAAAAATCCTGCGCGTTGATCGCGTCTATGGTGTAGCTACCCAAGCCCGGAATGCCGAAGAACGATTCGGTCAACAAGCTGCCCATGAACAGCAGCGGGATCACGACTACCACGCCGGTCAGAATCGGAATCATCGCGTTTTTCAGCAGATGGCGGAACAGCACGGTCAGCTCGGACAAGCCTTTGGCGCGCGCGGTGCGCACATAATCCTTGCCGATTTCCTCCAGAAAAATAGTGCGATACCAGCGGCTACTCGACCCGATGCCGCCGACCACGCCGATGACGATGGGCAACACCACGAACTTGAAACCGCCCAAGCCACCGTCATAGCCGGAAATCGGCACGAGATGCCACAGTTTACTGACCACGAACTGCCCGCCGATGATGTAAAACAAACTGGAGACCGACATCAGCAGCACGCACAACGCCACCCCCGCCATGTCCAGCGCGGTGGCGCGAAACAAGGTCATCAACAGGGCAAAACTGACATAAATGACCAGACCTAACAGAAAAGTCGGCAACGCAATCGCCAGGCTCGGCATCATGCGTTGCGCGATTTCGCGGCTAATACTGCGCCCGTCGTCGGAAAAACCAAAGTCCAGCACGAACATGCTGGCGGATTTCTGCCAGAAAATCGTATCCGTCAATTTATCCGAACCAGAAGATAATCTGTTTATAAACAAAGGCTTGTCATAACCGCGCTGCTGCTTCCATTTCTCGATAGCCTCCGGCGTGACGCGCTTGATGCCCAACTGCATCCGCGCCATATCGTCCGGCGTATTCACCACAAAGAACAGCGCGAAGGTGAGCAGATTCACACCGATCAAAATCGGGAGGGCATAAAGGGTGCGGCGGATGAGGTAGGCGATCATGGCGAGCGGTATTGTACGGGCAAACGCAGGATTGCCAAACCGGAAGTCCGCCGAAAATTCGCCGGATAGCCTGCTGCCAATCGAACGATGCACCCCTCTTCCCACAGAATAATGCTGTGAAGATTGCAACTTTCACGATAGTTCGATAGTCTCAGCCCCGTTGTTGAATAATCTGCTTAACTTTTAGGAGTCCTCTCATGCAATTCCCGAACCCAATCGCTACCTCCCTAGGTAGCGTCGCCACCGAACAACACAAGGTGTTGCGCAACACATACATGATGCTGGCAATGACCATGATCCCCACCGTCATCGGCGCGTTCATTGGCACCTCCATCAATTTCTCGTTCATGGCCGAACACCCGATCATGGGTTCGCTGCTGATGTTCGGCGCGATGATGGGCCTGCTGTTCGCCGTCACAGCACTGCGCAACAGCGTGTGGGGCATCGTCGCGCTGCTGGCCTTCACTTTCGTCGCAGGCGTGTTCCTGGGCCCCATCCTGCAAGCCGCGCTGCACCTGAAAAACGGCGCGCAACTGGTCGGCATGGCGGCGGGCGGCACAGGGCTGATTTTCTTCAGTCTGGCAAGCTACGCCACCGTGACCAAGAAGGATTTCGGCTTCATGGGCAAATTTCTGTTCATCGGTCTGATCATGCTGGTCATCGCTTCCCTGGCGAACCTCTTCTTCCAAGTGCCTGTGATGTCGCTGGTAATTTCCGCGATTGCCGTACTGATCTTCTCCGCCTACATCCTGTATGACGTGAGCCAGATCATCAACGGCGGCGAAACCAACTATGTGATGGCGACGATGGGACTGTATCTGGACATCTATAACATCTTCGTCAATCTGCTCAGCCTGTTGATGGCGTTCAGCGGCGAAAAAGACTAATTCTTAGTTGCAGTAGTCCTCACGAAAGGCGACCTTCGGGTCGCCTTTTTTATTTCTGAATTTTCTTTGGATCGGATTGCCACAAGACCATTTAAAGACTATATTCGGTTCGACAAAATTCAAGGAGCCAATCATGCGCCCAGCCAATATCAAGCCGATTAGCTACTTCAAGGCAAATGCTGCCGAAGTACTGCTACAGTTAGCCGAGCGGCGCGAACCGTATCTCATCACGCAAAACGGCGAAGCCAAAGCAGTCATTCAGGACATCGCCAGTTATGAAAATACCCAGGAAACATTGGCACTGCTGAAGATTCTGGCGCTGGGAAACCAGGAAATTGAAGCGGGCAAAGTCACCCCCCTGACAAATATTGCGCATCGCCTGAGAACAAAAAAGGCCGCTGCTGCATGAACTACGAAGTATTGCTCACCCGTAGTGCCGAGCGCGATCTGGAAGGCATCCACGACTACATCTGTGACCACGACAGCCCGCAAAATGCGGACTACGTACTGGACAGCCTGCTGGAAGTCGTCGCAACTTTATCCACCTTCCCGGAACGCGGCTCATACCCCAAAGAACTTGCCGCCCTCGGCATCCGCGAATACCGCCAAGCGCATTTCAAACCCTACCGTATCCTCTATCGGGTGATAGCCAAACAGGTATTCATCTACCTGATCGCCGACGGACGGCGCAACATGCAAACCCTGTTGTCGCGCAGGATGCTGGATTTCTAACTCCCTGATTTTTTCTTTCAGAAAAAGAATACCTTTGCGGTAAGATTGCCCGGTGCAACCAATCCGAATCAAAAAAAGAAACCGTCATGGCACTGCCAGATCAGCAACCTAGCCTGCCCGCTTATCTGGAATGGGGAAACAAACAACCGGAGCGGCATGAATTTTACCGCGACAAAGTGTTCGCCATGACAGACTGCAGAAGATTGCACGGGTGTGTGACCGCCAATCTGGTGATGCATCTCGGCAACCAGTTGGCAGGGACACCTTGTCAGGTTTTTCCGAATCCATGAAAATCCAGATCGCCGACGACACCGTGCTGTATCCCGATATTTTCGTCACCTGCGACCGCCAGGATTTGCAGACCGAGATGATATTTCGCGCGCCGACGCTGATTGTCGAGATGCTGTCGCCCTCTACACAATCCTACGACCGCAGCCAGAAATTCGCACTTTACCGCCGCCTGTCCAGCCTCAGGGAATACCTCCTGATAGACCCGGAAACCCGCCGCGCCGAGGATTTTCTCATCAATGCCGATGGTTTCTTCGTGCTGTTTGACATGAGCGAATCGGAAACACTGGAATTGGCCAGGAATTGAAAGCGGTGTCCGATTGGTTGGACGGTCATTGGGATGTGCTGGATTGGGTATTGGCGGACGTACAGCGCGCGCAACTCAAGCCGACCGGGCGCAATGGCATGAGCATCGAGTCGATCTTGCGTTGTGGCATTCTGAAACAACATCAGCAATGGACATCTGAGGAATTGGCTTTTCACGTATCGGACTCGGCGACAGCGGCGGCGTTTGTGCGCTTGCCGAACGGGTTGAGTCCGACGGATTCTGCCTTGCAGGGCCTGATTCGCGGTGAAACGTGGGAGCGTATCAGCCAGTCGCTGGTGAAGGATGCACTGTCCCAGCGTCTTGAAACGTTCAAACAGGCGCGGATTGACAGCACGGCGACTGAAACGCTGATCCACCAGCCATGGGACAGCCATTTTTGGACTTGACCAGTTGAGGATATGACCGGTAGCGACTGGATTTACAAGAAGCTCAAACGCTTCCGCGCCGGGATTGAGGGAAACATCTCAATGCTCAAGCAGGGGTTTGGTTTGGATCGCTGCACTTGGCGCGGGTTGGAACACTTCAAAGCTTACGTGATGTCGGCGGTATTGGCGTACAACTTCAAAGTGTTCGCGCGGCTGTCGCGACAGACCTTATAGCAAGTTGAGGCGGGCTTGTAACAGAGAATGGCCAGCAAGGCGGAATGAGTACGCCTGCAAACTGGTAAAAAACGGGACGGATGAGGCGCTTGAGCTGAATTCGGCTTTTTATAACTCGAAACCACCTGAATTCCCAACGGCGAAAAAATTGGCCGTTGGCCTGTGCTGGAAATTTAGGTGGTTTCTGGATGAGAACGAGTTAATGATTCCCCGTTTGTATGATCTTTCTGTGGATGCCTTGCTGATATTTGCGCCGCTGTTGTTAGCGGTGATGCTTGCGGCGGCGTTCTCCCCGTTGTTGTTGAACGGATGGCTATTCAGTAGCCAAGCACTGATGCCGCAATTTTCGTGCATAAATCCCGTCTCAGGCATTGCGCGCATGTTTTTCAGCAATTTGTCACCAGCCTTAAGGCTGGTGGATTTAGGCGGGGAGGGGTTTGCATCCCCTCCCCTACGCACCCTTAAACCCCGCCCTTCAGGGCGGGGTGGTGCTTGTTCCGGCCTAAAGGCCGGGGTTTCAAACCGATAAGGAATGAGGATGAACTCCTTAGCCGAGTTAGCCAAAGCCATCGGCAAATTGGTCTTGGTGGGCGGCGTGGGTGCGTGGGTCGTGTGGCATAACCGCGCGGCGGCCTTGCAACTGGTGAGTGTGCCTGTGGCGGCATCTATTCCGCAGATGGGACATTTGATTGGCGCAAGTTTCATGATGATCGTGGGGGCGATGCTGTTGATCGTGACGATTGATGTGCCGTATCAGCTCTACGAACACAATAAGAAACTGAAAATGACTAAACAAGAGGTGTGCCAAGAGTCGAAAGAAACCGAAGACGATCCGATGGTCCAGGGACGCATCCGCAGCTTGCAACGTGAGGCGGCTCGTCGGCGCATGATGGCGGCGATTCCCACTGCCGATGTGGTAGTCACCAACCCAACCCACTATGCCGTGGCGTTGAAATACAGCGAAATGGGAATGCGTGCCCCCCGTGGTGGTAGCGAAAGGTTCGCATCTGTTGGCGGCTCGCATCAAAGAAATTGCCATCGAAAATCATGTGCCGATTTTGGAAGCACCACCACTGGCGCGAGCCTTGCATACACATACCCAATTAGGCGACTCCATCCCTGAAGCGCTTTACACCGCTGTTGCAGAGGTATTGGCCTATGTCTACCAGTTGAAGCGTTATCAAACTCAAGGTGGCGCATATCCTAATCAACCCAGCGATTTGCCCGTGCCTAAAGAGTTGGATCCTGCGGCAAGTGCAGGATGAATGATTGAGGCTAAAGAAAAGTAACCTCGTGCCGATAACACTTGGTGATAGGTTCTGATTCCAAAAATTGGAGATAAAAATGAAAGTGGCAATCATTGATGACGCACAGCTCAACGTGACGCTATTGCAGCATCTGGCGCGCAAGTTGCCCGACTGTGAGGCGGTGTGTTTTACCGATCCTGTGGCGGCGTTGGCATGGTGTTTGGACAACGAGCCAGATTTGGTGGTGGTGGATTACATGATGCCGAATATGAGCGGCACGGAACTCACCGAAAAATTTCGCGCACGTTATTCCGATATTCCTGTGTTGATGGTGACGGCCAATCACGAGACCGAGTTGCGCCATCAGGCTTTGCAATTGGGCGTGACGGATTTTCTGACCAAACCGATTGACAACACCGAATTTTTAGCACGAGCCAAAAATATGCTGGCGTTGCGCCAGAGCCATAAAAACCTGGCGGATCGCGCCAGTTGGTTAGCCGAAGAGGTGCGCAAGGCGACGGCACAAATTGTGGCGCAAGAGCGCGAAATGATTTTCACCC
>Ga0210016_1001369_pt1 | contig 22654 bp, 27 predicted proteins | sample CryGeyCG2014_300_FD_185454 | JGI IMG/M metagenome (GOLD analysis project Ga0210016, IMG submission 185454) | Groundwater microbial communities from aquifer - Crystal Geyser CG02_land_8/20/14_3.00 (SPAdes) (version 2) | ecosystem: Environmental > Aquatic > Deep subsurface > Groundwater | place... | reverse complement strand
CTCAGGGAAAAACTCCCATTTTGCTGGAACCTTGCTGTTTTCATTAAACTGCGTCTTAAGACGCTGAGCAACAGCACGATAAATCCCAAATCCATAAACGACTGGAACTGTCCCGCAAATGTTTGATGCCAATTTCTTGGAAAAGTTGTCTTTGAACGGTTTTTCAGGCGAGTTTGAATCACTAACTTGTCTTAAGATTTTGATGGTTTCGGAAATTTCAGGAGTAACATCTGAGACTAGGCCGATTTTATTTAGCAATATAGGCAAGGGCATAAACAAATATGGAAGGGTTGCGCGTGGAGCCATCCCAGAAGGGACACACAAATGCGGAACATTCAGTTTCTCAGCAAATTCATGCAACACTCCTCCGGAGCTTATGCAAACAGTCATGCATTTCCGCTTAATAGCGTCTAGAAACACGCTTAACGATTCTTCAGTTTCTCCAGAATAGCTTACAACAAACACTAAACTGTTTTTGTCTGCATATGCTGGTAATGAATATTCTCGACAAACTTCTATGGGAACGGCTATTTTGTCTCGTGCCCAGTCTTTTAGAAGCTCGCCGCCGATTGCGGAGCCGCCCATGCCGGCGACGATAATTGTTTGCGGCTTGGGATAACTGATTGAGACTGTTTTAGCTGTTTTTGCAGCTTCGGCATAGTGTTTGGGAGCTTCAACGCAAAAAGAAACCATATCGCTCTTATCAATCCTTTTGATCTCGCTAAGATTATCCAAAATTTTTGTTTTTGACAATTTTCTCTCACTCTTTTCCTCAATTTGTAAAAATTTATATCGTGCTTTTAGCTTTTAAGCAGAAGCCAGATCATAGCCATTTTCAAGATTTTTATCTGCGAAAAAATAATGTTTTAAACGAGCTAAGGCGGAAAAATAAGGTTGCAAAGGAAAAAACTTTCCATAGCTATACCTGCTTCTGTTATCTCGGATACTCCTCACTTACGCGAGAAAACCTCGAAGATAGGTTTAGTTGGAAGAGCCGCCGCAATTTTCAGAGTTGACGAAATCATAATTTACCCAGACAATCCAAAGGTTAATCAAACAGCCGACATGGATTTAATAGCCACTCTACTTGCTTACATGGAAACGCCACAATACCTGCGGAAAAGACTTTTCAAGCTTAGACCAGAGTTGCAGTATGCGGGAATACTTCCACCATTGCGGACACCTCATCATCCTCTAAATCGTAGAATGAAAAATCTGAAAGTCGGCGAATACCGTGAAGGTGCTACGTTATCCAGAACAAAGGAAGGAACACTCATCGACATTGGAGTTGAGCAACCAGCACTAATTGTGAACAGTCAATTGCTCATAGGCAAGCGGGTTACAGTGAAAATTACAAAGGTTGAAAAGCGGGTTGAGGTTGAAGTAGCAAATCGTGACGAAATACCAATATACTGGGGTTACAGGGTTGCTGCAGAGAAGAACTCTTTCGGAAAAATTGTAAAAAGCAAAGGGTTTGACTTAACTGTTGCTACTTCTAAATATGGCGTTCCATTTCCCGATGTTGCAGAAAAAATAGCTCAAAAATGGAAAAAAGCAAACACTATTCTTGTAGCGTTTGGTGCACCAACGCAAGGGTTATACGAAATAGTCAAAAATGAAGGACTTAACTTGGATGATGTTGTAGATTTTGTTGTTAACACCATTTCGATGCAGGGAACAGAAACCGTTCGAACCGAAGAGGCACTATTTGCTTCTTTAGCGATTTTAAACATGCAATTTCGCTTTTAAGGTTTAAATGTTTGTTTTGTTTAAGTGTTGGTATGTATTTCGATGTGGCTATGCCTCTGACGCTTTTCATGGTTACCCTACTGGCTATGTTTTTGGAGGAAAAAGTTGAGGGAAAGCTAAAGGGTGTTTTGGAGGAAAGGCAGTTCAATGTTCGGGATGCTCTCTTGCTTGTTGCGGCAATAAGCGTAACCGTGTCTCTTGTCGTTTTTATTCCGCAAATGGCTGTTATGATAATGTTTCTCTTCTCTTATTCCATGCTGCTCTTCATATTCACATATCTTTTCTCAAATTTCCAAAAGGCTAAGGCTAAACTTTTCTGCATAGCATTTCTTGTAGTTAGTTTTCCAGCAGCAACCATCAGCCTATTCAATTTTGGCGCAAACAGTACAGTTGCTTACGGAGCCTTAGCCCTTTTCGGCTTATTCAGCTTCACGTTTATAGCATTGCTATATGAAGAACGTAGGGCAAACACAAAAGAACGATGGTATTTAGCGATATTACCACCCGCACTCTTCATATTCCTATACCTATTTTTCAGTAGAACACCCATATGGTTCCCCTATCTGCTAGATTTATATGGAACTGTCTTCGCAGTTTTAATCATTCTTTATCTTGGAAGCCTATTCACGTGGAGAACAACACTCATTTTTGTGGGACTTCTCACAGTTATGGATGTAATACTTGTTCTGTTTACTGGTACGATGGTGTCTGCAGCAACCCATGTTTCAAGCCTTAGGCTTCCAGTGCTAGTTTCGCTGCCAACTGTTCCATCAATTGTGACTGAATGGGGTGTGCTTTACATGTCCTTGGGTTTAGGTGACTTCTTCTTTGCAGGACTCATTAGCATACAAACCATGAAAAAATTTGGCAAAGAACTTGCGGTTCTATCAGTTATTACCATGTGCTCATCATTCTTCATTTTCGAAATATTCCTACTTAACTACGAATTAAGAGCCTTTCCTGGCACTTTGATGATTATATGTGGATGGCTACCATTAGTGCTCTGGAAAAGAATAAAACATTAAAAATTGCAGGAAAAACCTACAAAAAGGAACGACAGTTTCTTTAGCCAAACAGCGCTCCTAATCCTTCAAGCGCTGCTTCTTCTTTGGCTTTCTCTTCTTCTTCCTTCTTTTTCTTCTCTTCTTTCGGCTTAGCTTCTGCCGCGGGAGCAGGTGCCGCTGGTGCTGCTGGAGCAGCCATCATTGTTGGAGCAGATTTAATTGCCTCCTCAATGTTGACCTCAGCCAAGGAAGCCACTAACGCTTTTACCCTTGCCGCGTCGGCGTTTATGCCCGCAGCTTTCAAAACCTGCGTTAAGTTTTCTTCGTTTATCTCTTTCCCAGCTTTATGAAGAAGCATCGCAGCGTAAACGTATTCCATACCCTTTCACCTCTCCACTCAACTATTTTAACCTTTTTCAGAACTTTCTTCTGGTGCAGCCTTTTTCTCTAAGGTGGGCAATCTACTACTTAAACTTAACATTTCCATATGTGCTTTTCTAATCAAATCCGCCATTGTTTCCTTAGTAGGCGCAGACGCGTTTAACGAAAGCAAATAGGCTTCTCGATGGGCAACCTGCAAAAGCATCACTGTGTTTTCCGGAGTTGGATAAGCTATTATTAGCGATAATGCGAAGGCGTTTGAATGAGCTTTTTCAATGTTTTGCTTAGTTTCGTTTATGTCTATCTGCATTTGCTCTTGAGTTATTATCAAGCCGTCGTCAAAAGCGACCTTTATGATAAGCCTCGCTTCAACGGGTTTTATTCCAAGCTTTGACAACAGGCTTGCAAGCCTTTCCGAGATTGTTTCACCCTTCCTAACAACCAATGTATCTTTATTTATCCAGACACTCCCAGCCTCAATTCTGGTGGGCAAACCAACAGCGTTTAACTGGCTGATTATTGGACCAGGCGACTGTCCAGTGTTTCCGGCTGGAACTATGACGTCAAAAGCTGCTATGTCTCCAGACTTAGCTGTTGTTCTTACTTTTCCCCTCTCTAGAAGTAACGCCAATCTAAACGGGTTTAAATCCGTGAACAGATAAACATTTGACCCTGTTAAGTATTCCTCAAGCTTTTTCAGTTCTGCTTTTTCTTTGCAGTTTTCAATCGATATTTTCATAATCGTGTTTTTTATTACCCGCATATACACCTTGTCTGCTAAGTTCTTCTTGAACTCTTGAAGTTGAGCTGATCTAACTTTCTGAAGGTTGGCAATTCCGATGACCTTATACTGTTTTACTATCTGTATTATCTCTTCAACTTCGCTGATTTTTTCTTGTAAAACTTGTTGGGATGGCATTGTTTTTCCTCGCTTATGGTCTGATGCTTACTGGTTTACCCATAGATGTTTTTATATAGGCACGCTTGACGTTCTTCATTCCTCTCTTAAGTTTTCCCTCTATGACCCTTAAAACCGCCTGAACGTTCTCAGCTATTTCCTCTTCTTTCATGTTTTCCGACCCTACGCGGCACTGCAAAATTGGTTGATTACGCATTCTTACAATAATTGTTTTACGATGCTTCTCTACCAAACTTGCTATGTCTGCTGTCGGTGGAACTGGCAAAGGCATTTTTCCCCTAGGTCCTAAAATGGGACCTAAAATTTTACCAACCAAGGGCATTAAGGGAGCCTCAGCAATAAAGAAATCATAATCATTAGCAATTTTCCGTAAATCCCGCTTTTTACCAGCAAATCCCTCAAGCTCTGCTCTTTCAATGACAAGGTCCGCATTTGCCCTTCTTGCTTTTAGAGCCAATTCTCCGGAGGCAATGACACATATTTTGTTTTGTTTGGCCAGCGAATATGGTAACTCTATGATTTCTTGAAGCTTGCCTTCGGAAGATTTCATGTCTATGTCTTTCAGGTTTAGAATAAGCTCTATTGATTGATTGAAGTTTCTTTTTTCGGATTTTTCCTTTACTTCTTTAACTGCATCGAGTATTGTTTTCTGGTCTAAGGGCATTTTAGAGACCTCGTGCCTATGAGGGAATGGAATGCGGTTATAAAAATATTCTTATGCTTCACTCTTACTAAATATTTCGTCGTACTTGCCTTCGTCAATTTCCCTCTGAACTTCGCGGGGGTCTTTTCCATCAACAGTAACTCCCATACTAACGCAGCTTCCCAAGATTTCCTTCGCGGCTACTTTCAGGTTTTTTGCCAGAAGCTCATGGTGCTTAATCTTTGTTATGCGTAAGACTTGTTCCATGTTAAGGTTTCCAACTTTCGCCGTGCTTGGTGTCCCAGAGCCTTTCTCTATTTTTAATTCGCTGACAATTAAAGCGGATGCTGTGGGCGTTCCAACGCTGACTTCAAACTCCTTGGTTTCAGGATCAACAGCGACCTTCACTGGAACTTTCATTCCAGCATAGTCTTTTGTAAGCTCGTTTATTTTGTTCACAATCATCATGACATTCACGCCTAATGGACCTAAAGCTGGACCTAATGGCGGCCCAGCTGTTGCTTGCCCCCCGCTTACAAGTAATTCCACAACTTTTTTATCAGCCATTTACGCTTCCCCACCTTCGGTTTTTGCTTTCTCCACCAGCTTTACGTAATCAGAATGAACAGTTATTGGCAAAGTGAAAGATGCCTCTAACAACTCGAGTGTGACTTCCCCCTTGGACTTATCAATACGAGTTATTTTTGCGCGCATGCCCTTAAATGGTCCACCTGTCACTTCCACTATGTCGTTCTCGATTAACTCTTCAATTACGGGTTTCCTGACAATGTATCTTTCAATTTCAGAAAAACTTACAACACCTGGAATCCTGGACCGTACATGTCTTATGCCTGCTATGGCTTCTTCCACAAAATGTGGTCCTTCGGCTTCCACGAAGATGTAGCCCCTTAGAGTTTCAGGCACAAGAATAGCCTTTATGGGTATATTATTCATTTCAATTCTTGCGGCAATAAGTTTAGCTACGTTTCTCTCTTGCCCTGTTGTTGTTTTTACAGCAAAAATCTTTGTCGGATATTCTTCGCTTTTCTCCATAAAGTTTCATCCTTCTAAGTTACAGCCGCGCTTGGCTGCAGAACAGAAGACACTAGCTTAATGATAAATCCGACTAAGCCGATTGCACCTATGCCCAGAAAGCATATTTTTACTGATAGCCAAAGCTCACTTCCTCCTGGTTTTACTGCAAGTTTTAATGTTCTTGCACTTTGAGATAGGAACGATCTTAGGCCCATGGTTCATCGCACACTCAACATTTCAATCTGATATAAACGTTGCTGTAGCTGTTGGTTTAGATAAATCTGAACATTTCTATTAACTTTTTCCTTTTTAATGTTAAACTTTCTTGAATGGTACACCTATTTCTTCAAGCATTTCAACTAGTTTTGATTTGTGTTCGCCTTTTATTCCTTTCCAATCCAAAACTACAAATTCCACCTTTTCCTGTGTCTTCTCTACACATTGTCTAAGAATTTCAACATCTATGTATGGAACTGCGTATTTAGGAATTATATGGCCGAAAGCTATTTCACTTTCCAATGCGATACGACTAAACTTTTCGCTGTAGTGGGGTCCGCCTATACCAAGCACAGCTTTAGCTTGGGATTCGCCGAACTTTGAAATGGCTTTCATTGCTGCGTGGGCAACGGTTTCTGCTGCTTTCAAATCATTCCATTGGTTAGGTGAGCTTCCTAGTTCAGCGAACATTGTAGGCACGTTTAAAGAAGGACCATGATGTGTACACTCGTAAGAAACTTCATATTTGAGCTGCATTTCGTCTTTAAGGCACATCATTGCTTTTAGAACAGCTCTCATGGTATTGGCTGGTGAAACTGAAACTTTTCTGGCAAGCCCGCCAAGTTCTGCCTCGCCTAAATTACCCGGAGTATGAACAGACAGTGTCGGAGTACCGCTTACGCTGCTATGCCTTGAAATGAAAACTGCAAGTTCCAGATTGCTAAAAAAATCCGTTAAGTTTTGCGCATAAACAGATTCTTCATTCAAAGTTACGAGTTTAACTTCTCTACCCTCAATATTTGCTTCGTAAACCGGGTTTTCTTGAAAATTCTCGACCATTTTTTCGAAAGGGTAATGGCTTAAGATTTGTCTAGCAATATTTAGGCTTGCAACATCCTTGTTCGAGGCAACAAGTAAGATTATGTTTTATGCCTCCCTTGATGATTTTGCAGTAACTAATAAATACTCATGACGGTAATGAACTTGCCGTTGATTTTGAAGTGAACCAGCCAAGTGAAGCTTGAGAAATAACAAAATCTATCATGAGCCGTCATCTTACCTCAGAAAAGTTTTATAACACAAACCTAATGGTTTTGGTCTAATAAAGGTGGAAACATGCATTTAATTAACTTTAAAGAATTGTCTAGTCAGCAGCTTATGAAGATAATCGACAAGGCTATCGAGGCTAAGCTTAATCCAGAAAAATATCGAACTGCTTTGAACGGCAAATCGTTGGCTATGATTTTTCAGAAAACTTCCACAAGAACTAGGGTCGCCTTCGAAGTGGCTATGACACAACTTGGCGGCCACGCCCTATATATAGATTGGAGAACAACAAACTTTGCTTTAGCGGACGTATCTGACGAAACTCGATATTTGTCGCGAAACGTTGATTGTATAATGGCAAGGTTGATGAAGAATGCTGACTTGCAGGCTATGGCTAAAGCCTCGCATGTTCCGGTAATCAATGGATGTGACGAAAAATATCATCCAAGCCAAGCGATAACAGACTTAATGACCATGAAAGAAAAAAGAGGCACTTTAAAAGGTGTGAAGCTAGTTTACATAGGTACCCACAACAACGTTTGCAATTCACTTATCGAAGGATGCACAAAAACAGGCGTCAAAATAACCACGGTAACGCCAGTATTCAACGAGCCATCAAGAGATGAAGAAATACTGGAAAACGCTAGAAAAACCGGCCTGTACGAAGCTACACTGGACGTTAAGAAAGCAGTTAAAGACGCAGATTTTGTTTACACAGACACATGGGTCGACATGGAATTCTTCTTAGACCCGAAATACGCCGAAGAAAAGGAGAAACGAATAAAACTCATGATGCCCTACCAAATCAACAAGGAACTGTTGAAGGAAAGTAGCGCCTACGTTATGCATGATATGCCTATCCATCGAGGATATGAAATAAGCCCAGACATTATTGAAAGCCCAAAATCAATAATATACGAGCAAAGCGAGAACAAACTCTACTCAGCAAAAGCCATACTGCTAAAGCTGTTAGGAAAATACTAAAAAATAATCTGCCAAACAACTTCTCGGTTGAAAGGGAATTGACACAATGTCAACTGAAAAATGGAATTTGGTTGCTCCTTGTGGACTTTATTGTGGAGAATGCACAGCTTTTCTTAATGAAGAATGCGGAGGCTGCAGATCTAATAAGGGCTTAAGCAAAGAGTACAGAAAATATTGTAAAATCTATCAATGTTCAAGTAGCAAAAACCTAAAAATATGTTTAGAGTGTGAGAAATTTCCATGCAATCTTTTTGATTTCTTTAAAGCCGAAAGATTAGAGGACAGCTCTTGGTTTTTAGATGTCTGGAGCAACATGAAACAAATTGAGCAAGCAGGACTAGCGAATTTCTTGAAGAAGAAAACAAACTGGTTGAGAAAGAGAAAGGGATGCGCTGAGAAAAGAGGCATTAAATATTGTGATGGGTGCACGCGATGGCCATGCGAATTTCTGAAAAGACCAGTTCTTGTTCCAGCCGATTTAAAGAAATTCCAAGAATTTATGGAGAGAAACAAGTAAAAATGGAAGCATAACCGCGACTTCATTAAATGCTACTTTAAGATCATCTGGACAAATTTTTCTGGATCAAACTCTTCCAAGTCTTCATATTTCTGTCCAATTCCAATGAATAAAATGGGTTTTTGCGTGACATATGTTACGCTCAGGGCTGAGCCCCCTTTTACGTCCGCGTCCACCTTGGTTAATATTGTTGCGTCGACGCCAACGCTTTTGTGAAATTCTTCTGCTTGCATAACAGCATCGTTTCCAGTGAGCGAATCTACAGTTAGAACAGTCAAGTCGGGATTTACAATGCGTTTAATTTTTGCCAGTTCATTCATCAAGTTTCTGTTTGTTTGGATTCTCCCAGCGGTGTCGATTAAAACAACGTTTATTCCATGGGCTTTTGCATGGTTTATCGTGTCGTAGGCTACAGCCGCTGGGTCTGCACCATACTTATGCTTGATCATGCGGATTCCTAAACGTTTTGCATGCTCTTCCAACTGTTCAATAGAACCTGCTCGGTAAGTGTCGCTGCATGCAAGGACAACAGAATAGCCCTTCTTATTTAAGAAGTGGGCAACTTTGGCTATGCTTGTGGTTTTTCCAGTGCCGTTTATTCCAACAAAAACTATTATGAACGGTTCGTTTTTTTTGCGTTTTTCTTCAATAGCCTCTAAAAAATCTGTTTTATTATTTGTGAGCATGATCTCCAAAAGGACTTCTCGCAGGTTTTTCTCTACAATTTTTCTGCGGTCTTCAAGTCGCTTAACCTGAACTCCGTTCAAGCGTTTTTCCAGTTTATCGCATATTTGCTCTGCCACGGGAAGGGCAACATCATTTTCTGCGAGGTTTATCTTGAATTCTGAGAGCACAGGGTGTAGGTTTTCAGCCTTAAGCTCTGTTGTTGTAACCTTGTTTACAAGCCCTTTCAGTCCAGACTTCAGCTTCTCAAACATTTTCTGGAGCTTTCTCCTCTCTCATCTCAGCCACCAAACTCTCAAATTTTTCTCTACCTTCACTGATTCTTTCTGCAACTTGAGCTAGCTGTTGCTGAAGTGACACCCTAGTTTTCTCCAAGTTTTCCTGACGTTTTTTAACTATTTCTTTTGCTTCCTGCAATGTTTTTTCAACTGAAACCCCGGCGCCCATTCCAACAATTATCTTGTCTGGGTTTTCAAGTTTAGCTTTGATGTAGGAGTTGCTGCCTATTGGGACAAGAAGCTCTGAGTTTTCCTTTTCTTTTTCTAAGCCTTCCAGCGCTATGCCCGCATATGTTAGGTCTGTTATGACAGCGTTTACCATGTTAATTCTAGACTGTATTGCTTCCGCAGTCTGCTCAAGAAATCGCAATTCAACGCTTAGTCTGCGAAGTTCTTCTTCACTTTTCCTCTCCAACTTTTTCTTCTCCAACAATCAGTTTTTTAATTAACGGATCTTCGATCTCTTGAGATGGAACCTCTTCAACACTAACTATTTTTATGTGAACACGTTTTACACGGTGTTTGCTTCCTAACTCAGCGTAAACTTTTTCAACTGCATGCTCAGGTTTTAGGGCAATCACTTCTTTTCTGAAAGAAGTTTTTAAATTTGGCTTCCGAATTTCACCGGACACTCTGAAAACTTTCATTTGCTTCCTCTTCCTTTACAACATCCAAGGCGTTCTCAATTATAAATATCTCGGGTCCAGTGGTTAAGGAACCTACAACGGCTGCGTAACGGTTGCCAATTAAACCAGTATGAACATAAGGTACACCGCAATTAATGGTGCCCACGTCAACCGGAACTTTCAACACATCTTCCAAAAGTTTTCGCTCAGAATCCTTCAACAAGGGATGAGCCACAACTCCTTTGTTTGTGGCGACAGCTAGCGACCCAACATAGGGTAAGCCTGCAATTTCACCTGGCACAGCTTCAACGCCTAAAGTTTCAGAAATTTCCTTGATTTCAAGTTCTTTTAATAGAGGGTCAACAATTGCGCCGTAATCGTTTGCTAAAACTATGTTTCCGTGTGCTGTTTTCTTTTTTTCTATTACAGTTATGTTTTCTTTGAAAACAGATTTTATGGTTTCGATCTCTTCTTCTCTAACGAAATGGGGAAGCAAAATCCCATTCGAGTTTGCACATGCAAGGGCACCAACAAGGACTGAACCCCCAATTGATGTTTGTATTAGCTTAACTTTGAGCCATTCACCTAGTTTTTCGGCTTTTTTAAGCGGAACTAATTTGGGAATTATTACCATTTTGTCTGTTGCAAGGGAGTATACGCCTATGCATACGCTTCCACCAAGATTGGATAGGTAAATGGCCAAGGATTAGTCTCCTTCAGCCAAATAAACAGTAACATTACCCTCTTTATCCTTCGCAGCCCTTATCCTAATCTTTCTAGGAGGCTTCTCTATGCCCCTCATCCAAACCCTTTCATTCACATCATTACTAATAACAAGCCTCTTAGCCTCTTCCTCCTCCTCTCCCTCTCCACGCTTCTCCAACTTCATATGCTTAACCACAAAACCCCGTATAATCCGCATAGCCTTCGGCGCCCTCTTATTCGGCGGCACAATCCAACATTTGCCTAATGGAACCGTATAGATTCTCTCTTCAACAATTTCTTCTTCCTCTACCTTCTCTTCCCGTGGCGGTGGTTTAACCTCCTCTTCTTCAACGGGCGTAGGTATCTCTTCGCCTTCGGCTTCAACAGTCTCTTCTACAACTTCCTCTTTTTCTGGGATTTCTTCCTTTTCTTCTTCTGAGACTTCCTCGCTCTCTTCTTCTACTTCTGCTTCTTCGACAGTTTCAGCTGATTCTTTTTGTTCTTCATCAGTTTTCTGTTCTTCTTTCTCTTTTTCTTCTTCCATCAGACATTTCCTCCTAAGCCTTTATTTTTCTAGTTCTCCATTGCCTTCTCTTAGGATGTGCTCTGAATTTTCCGGCTGTTTTCGCTATAACCCACGTTGGAACAGCCTTTTTCTGTTTTCCTGCTTTTGCTAGTCTCCGTTTTTTTGCTGTTGGCTTGTTTCGAGCCATGCCTTATATCCTTCTTATTTTTGTTTCACGTTTTTGGGATTGCAGTTGGATGAGTATTTGCTTTAGCTGCGCATCTGCTAAGGGTATTGGTAGTTTTCCTTGCTGAGCCAGTTGAATTAGTTGTAACTCTAACTGTTCCGTGAATTCTGGTCTAACCATTTTTAGATTTGCCAATCTTTGTCTAGCTTCTGGAGTTAATATTTTCCTTAACAATGTTTGTTTCTGCAGTTCTAGTTGCTGCTCCATTTGATCTTGTCTCTGCTCTTCGGCAAATTTCTGTTGCAAAGCCAAAAGTTTTCTTCTACGAAGCTCTTCTAGCTCGTCTTCTGACATTTCATTCACCTTTCTGATATTTCTCTAGTTTGGGAAGCTCTTTAGCTAGTTCCTTTTGGATATCTTCAGCTAGTTCTTGTAGAAGTTTTCTACCTTCCCGTGTTACCCTTCTTCCACGCGGTTTTAACGTTTCAATCAGACCAGCGGCTTCCAACTGCTGTAAAGCTTTTCTTATTATTGTTCTGCCCGCTTTAACTGCATGTTCTGGTTTGACGCCGAAGTCTTTCCTTCCTCCATACTTGGCACTCAATTTTTCCACGCCAATTGGATCATGAACGTAAATTTTTCTCAACAGTGAAGCGCATCGAATATACCACCAATCTGGGTTTTGCGGTTGCCTTTGAACATGTGCACCAGTTTTTACAATGCTAGTCCATGAAGGCGGGTTCACCTTGTCCACATTTTCTTTTAGATACTTGGCTAGCTTTTCGATGAGTTTGGATGCTGGAACATCGTAGGGTGTTATCAAGACATCTTATCCTCTTAACTTTTCCTTCAGTAAATCACGGAGCCAAATATAAAGGCTTTCACTTTTTCCGTCGTCTATAAAGCATGAAAGTGTGACCCCTAACCTCCACTAATGACGCTTCTGTTCTCTCAGCGATTCGGGTGGCAATCTGCTTGGTTTCGCCTCCTTTGAGAGCCGTGCCCAGAAGCTTGACTTTCACCATTTTCCTTTTCTCCAGCTGCTTTTCAACCTCTTTCAGCACCTCTTCAGAAACGCCGCCCTTGCCTATCAATATTGTTGGGCTTTCTTCACTCAACGTGCGTTTGACGAATCGTTTCTTTCCAGCAGTCAATTCGCTCATGCTCTCGATTTCTCCTCCTTTTTCATGGGCAACCGCGTTTGCTTGCCGCAGTTGAGACATGTTATTACCACATGTGGTTCTCTCCGCTGCTTTACCCTCACACGACAATTAACACCGGGCAAAATAAAGCTTTTACAATGTCTGCAGACTTGGCGCTTATACTCCCTTGGCAAACGAACCTTAGCCGCCATGGCTATTTTTCTAGCTAGGTCCACGTAACGCTGTGCCAGAGATGGGTTTTCGTTAAAAGTTTCCTTTGCCAGACGGAAGAGTGTTTGAATACGTTGCATTGCTATGCGTTTAGTGGATTCGTTCATTCCCTTACACATTACTCCATTGATAGATTATAATTGGCACTAAAGAAATTAGCCTTTCCAAATCTTTAATCTTCGATTGAAAAATATGTTGTTGAAACTTATTTATGTAACAGCACTGCAATAAAGAAGGAAGGACGGTACAGATGTCTGAAAAAAGGCAAACTAGCGTGAAGGAACTGCAAGAAAAAGCTGTGCGATACTTCTGCGACAGACCGAGCAACTTTCCAACTGGAAGACCGTACAACTGCTGCGAAAGTGTTCTCTTGGCTTTAGCGGAATATCTTGGCATAAGCTCCGAGCTGATTCCCAACATTGGTACAGCAATAGGTGCGGGCGTAGGTTTGAATGGACTTATTTGTGGTTCTATTTCAAGCGTGGCGATGGCAATAGGCATTAAATATGGAAGAAACAGGGCGGAGGAAAATCCGCAGGCGGCGTGGAACAAGATCGATAAATATGTAGCCTCCTTCAAGGACAAGTTTGGAGCAGTGAACTACAGGCAACTCACTGGTTTGAACTTAAAGACGCCAGAAGGACTGAAAGAATACTATGCAAGAGTTCATGACCACGAATGCACCGAGAGATTGAAATTTGCAGTCGAGAAGACAGTAGAGATTCTATCAGAGTAGAAGAAATGCAGTTGCAAAATTTTTACTCAATTTTTAGCAATTTTCAGCCAAGAAAGGGTATTTTGGACTATAGATTGGTGCGGGGGGTGGGATTCGAACCCACGGAGGCCTACGCCAGAGGATCTTAAGTCCTCCCCCATGTCTTAGGCTTCTGGCCGCCTATTTAGACCTGGCTCGGGTACCCCCGCAACAGCATTATTTGGTGAGATACGTGCAGTTTAAGTTTTTTGCGTGCTAAGATGCATTAAGGTTTAAAATACGCTCTTAACTATCATCTTTATTGGGCGGGGGCATGGGCGGGTAGAGAGAGTTTAGGCAAGCTCTCTACTGAAGCCTAGTACGGATAGGGCGCAAGCCTCCTAAGCTTGTGGTCGTGGGTTCAAATCCCACCCCGCCCGCATAAAATCTTATGATCAGAAGCTGATTTGACCAATCAAAGAAAATTTCTTTTGACCAATCAAAAGAGCAATAATTTATGGTGCGGTCGCCGGGATTTGAACCCGGGTCGTCAGCGTGGGAGGCTGATGTCCTAGCCAAGCTGGACTACGACCGCTACTGTCACAGTAACATCTGATAAAAATTGGCATAAAGTTTGCGTTCTAACAAAAAAGAAAGAAGAGGTTTCTATTTGGATTTTGTTATATGCACATCTTTGATTAGAACATACGGAGACAACGACGGTGGATCCGCTTCTCCCCACCAATGTACATGTTGCCTTTCCTTCGAAATCCCAGCAACGTTGCCTAGCAAACTCAAAGCATTGTCGCTTATGCGCAAGTCCTTCAGCGACTGCTTTACTTCCCCCTTCTCGACCAAGAAAATGCCATCCCTAGGAATTGTCGAAAAGTCACCCTTCGCATAGTTTTGGAACCGCGTATACCACGTATTTGTCAGGTAAAGCCCCCTCTTCACCTCCTTGAAGAGCTTCTCTCTGCTCATGTCTCCAAGGTTCATTTCAATATTCCACGCGTTCGGCGCAACCAACCCAGCATTAGCCGTGGTTTCGGTTTTGAATATTTTAGCCGTTGATGTGTTATGAAGATATGTTTTGAGCACACCATGGTCGATGAAAACATTTTCCCTTGTCGGAACCCCCTCATCGTCAAAAATGCGGCTAGCCATAGAATAAGCGGATGGATTATCTTTCAATGTTACGTTCTCAGGAGCTACTTTTTGGCCAAGCCTATTGACGAAAACTGACTGTTGAACCAGGATGCTGAAGGCTGAAACCATTGAACCCCAAACGCCAAGCAGAGAACCGAAAATCAAAGGATCAAAAATAACATCGTATACACCTTCTTCACCAACTTTCGGATTCTTGGCTAACTTGGCAATTTCCCCAGCTTTAGCTCCAGCTCTGGATGGTTTAAAATCTTTCAGCGTAGAGTTACATTCGACACCATGGCCGGAAGCTTCTCTCTCAGAGAAAGCCCGTATCGAAAGCTCAATTGCTGATCGACAGTCAACACCAACAGGCCCTTCAGAAGACACCAAATAAACATCTTCGAATTTGGTGAAAAGTATACCTCCGCTGTCAATTTGAGACCCAACTTCTTTTTCTGCAGCACCTATCGCTTCAAAAACATACTCACTGGGATCTTCCAAATCTTGAAGTTTCTTATCAGCGTTACTTTTTGCGTAGCGAAAACTGCCCTTTGCAAAACCTCCAAACATTGGATTTTCCTTAGAAACCTTTGCCAACTCCAATAGTCTTTTAAGGCTTGGATCAACCTCTTGAAAATCGTGTATCTGCGTAGCGACCACACGTTTTTTCCAAGCCAAACTCACATCTGTGACATAATCATTCCATGCGACAGTGATATCCACCTGATTATTGCTGAAACGCGCCTGCCTATACCTGCCAAAAGTCGTTTTAGCGATAACTTCGTCTGCGCCTAAGGCTTTCGCTTTCTTAACTATCTCTTCGGTTTTGTTGAGTACTTCACTCATTTTACGTACACTCCTCTAAGCCTAATACAAGGACCGCCAGTATAGCATGGAACACCTTGCGCAGGATCACCTTTTCCACAAGTAGCAGCATCAAATCTAACATTTTTAGAAGCTACGTCTACCGCTGTCCAAAACTTTTGAGTGGTAGTCTCGATCACTGGCCTTGCAACAGGGTGTTTCAATTCTCCATTTTCTATCAGGTGAGCTTCTCTACCAACGTAACGCTGGTTGAAACGCTTATCATCTATGTTCCATTCCGTGAAAGATTTCATGTAAACCCCGTTCTTAACATCTTCAATAAGCTCTTCTTCAGACATTTCGCCTGGCAAAACAAATGTGTTAGCCATGCGAACAATGGCTTCTCTGTCGTAGTTGATTGACCTTGAAGAAGCGTTACTCTTTGTTCCCAGTTTTGCAGCAGTTTCTCTATTGTGCAAAAACTCGTTTATTAAACCATTTTTGTACAGGTATCTGCGTCTTGCTTTAACACCTTCGTCGTCATAAGCGTAGTATCCGTAACTGTGCTCTATTGTAGGATCATCAACCACCGTTACAGCATCACTTCCAATTCTTGTACCAATCCAATATGGACCGCCCTTGAATATGAAGGATCTTCCAGCTTGACTCATTTCTCGCCCTAAGATTCTGTCTGCTTCCATCGGGTGACCGCAAGATTCATGAGCTGCTATTCCAGTGACTTCGGGGCCACATATGAGATCCATGGTTCCAGGTTTTACGGTTTTTCCCTTCGTTATGACATCCTTAAGAATTTTGGCATTGTGAATTATTTTTTTGGTGGCGTTCCATTCGTGAAATGCTTCCCATCCGCCGCTGTATCCAAATTGTTCGTAGGCTTGCTCGGTTTTTCCCTGTTCGGCAACCGTAATGAAGACGAAAACGTCTATTTTTGGGACAAACGAAGAAATGCGAGAACCTTCAGAGTTAACATAATACTTCGACGTTAAATCTGTTGAACACGAAGTTACTGTTGCAGCGATATTCACTCCGCAAGAAGCTAAGAACTTGCCAATTTCCACAAATTTTGATATTTTTTCTTCTGGCGAAACATTCTCTATTTTTTCTTTCTAATTCACAGCCCACTTCGTTTCAACCCCTTTCTCCTCAGCAAACCTTATTTTGTCTTTCCTATTAGCCGCCTTACCATACTTGAACGCTAAATCCACTATTTCCTTTGCCTCTTCCCTTGTCCATTTGTTGGTTGAAGCAAAACCTATTCCACCGTTGGCTATAACTCGCACACAGAATCCGCTGTCAACAGCCGACAAATAAGTCTCTAGAATACCACTCCTTAGTAAAAGCCTCTCTTGGACTTGGTTCTGCGCTCGCACCTCAGCATATTCAATGTTTTTGCTTTTCGCGTACTCCAAAGTATAATCAACAATGTCTTCTTCCATCTCTATTCCAACCTTTTGAAGTTACAACTTCGTAAAGCAAGAGATAAAACCTTTTAGGTTAAATCTACAAGCTTTTCAATAACTTCTAAAGAACAGAGGGGAATTTCGTTGAAAAAGTTTCCAGAGGCAAACACGTACTTTTGGCAAGGAAATGAAGCATGCGCCGAAGCAGCACTAGCCACAGGATGCCGATTCTTTGCTGGATATCCAATAACACCCGCAAGCGAAATAGCAGAATACCTCTCGAAAAGACTCCCACAAGTTGGCGGAATAGCCATTCAAATGGAAGACGAAATGGCTTCCATAGGCGCAGTTGTAGGTGCAAGTTGGACAGGCAATAAAGCAATGACAGCCACTTCTGGACCAGGTTTTGACCTGATGCAAGAGACCATAGGCTGGGCGTTTATGACCGAAACCCCATGTGTCATAGTTGATGTTCAGAGGGCAGGACCCAGCACAGGACAGGCAACTAAATGCGGACAAGGCGACGTTATGCAGTCCCGCTGGGGCACGCATGGCGACTATTCAGCCATTGCCCTCTCGCCAAATTCCGTGCAAGAAATGTTCGAACTAACAATCAAAGCATTTAATCTAGCCGAAAAATACCGCACGCCAGTTATTCTCTTAGCAGACGAAATCGTCGCACACATGAGAGAAAGAATAATCTTGCCCTCTTCAGAAAGTATAGAAATAATCAACAGAAGAAAACCCAAACCAAATGAAAAGACATTCTTTGGCCTAGAAGAAGTCCCCCCGATGCCGTCTGTTGGCGAAGGATTCAACGTAGCTGTTACAGGATCAACGCATAACGAGTATGGAATACGTTTCACAGCAGACCCCACAGTGCATAAGCAACTTGTAGAAAGACTTAACAACAAAATACAAAACCATGCAGAAGAAATAGCCGACTCAGAAACCTACAACACTGACGACTGCCAAATAGGAATCATTTCCTTCGGCTGTACTTCACGTGCAATTTACGAAGCTGTTGAAATTGCAGAAGCAAAAAGAATAAAGACAGGATACATCCGCCTAAAAACTATTTGGCCTTTTCCAGAAAAAGCCGTCAGGCAGCTGGCCGAAACAGCAGAGAAGATTATTGTTCCTGAAATGAATTTGAGACAAATATTCTACGAAGTTCAGCGAGTTGCAAACGGCTTGACAGAAGTGATTCCCCTCAACAAGATCGGTGGTGGAGAATTAATCACGCCCGAAGAATTGTTCGAAAAAATTCAGGAGAGCGTCAAAAATGGATGAGCCCTTTTCTATTCGAAAATATTTAAGACCCATACCCCTGCCTTTTTGTCCAGGCTGCGGTGGACTTACTGTAATGAGTGCGTTTCTAAGAGCCGTTCATGAGTTAGGCCATGAAAACCTGAGCAATTTTGTTTTCTGCAGTGGAATCGGCTGCTCGTCATGGATTCCATCACCACATTTTATAGCGGACTCTGTGCACACTCTGCATGGAAGAAGCATACCCGTCGCAACTGGAATTAAACTTCTGCGCCCAGATTTGAACGTTGTTGTTTTCGGAGGAGATGGAGACATAGTCGGCATAGGTTTAAGCCACTTCATACACGCAGCACGAAGAAACCTAGACATCCTTGTTATAATGGTTAACAACATGGTCTACGGAATGACTGGCGGACAAGTTGCCCCCACAACCCCGTTTAAAGCAAAAACGACAACAACACCCTACGGAAGCTTTGAACATCCATTAGACGCGGCACGGCTAGCTGTTACTGCAGGAGCCAGCTATGTTTCACGTTGGACAACAGCCCACCCAAACGAACTAAAAGAATCCATGAAAAACGCGATTGAAATGAAAGGCTTCAGATACATAGAAGCCGTAAGCCAATGCCCAACAGCCTTCGGAAGAAGAGTAGGGTTTAAAGACGCTGGAGAAATGTTAAAATGGTTCAAAGAAAACACCATTACAATTAAGCAAGCAGAAAGCTTAAACGAAGAAGACTTAACAGGAAAAATAATTGTAGGCGAATTTGTCCAAAGACAGCGACCGACGCTTGTCGAAACCATATACAAAACAATTGAGGAGGCACAAAAAGAAAATGAAGAAAATTGAAGTAAGAATAAGTGGACTTGGCGGGCAAGGTGTAGTTCTAGCAGGTCAAATATTAGGCAGAGCTGCCGTCTATGATGGAAAAAACGCCGTCCAAACACAAAGCTACGGAGCTGAAGCAAGAGGAAGCGCAGCCAAAAGCGAAGTAATAATATCATATGGCAAAATCGGTTTTCCCATTGTTAGAAAATGCGGTATACTAATTGCAATGAACCAAGAAGTAGTCGAAAAAAACATCACAGACTTGAAGGAAGACGGCATACTTTTAGTTGATAGCAGCACAGTGAAAAAAGTTCCGGAGACTAAAGCAAGAATATTCAAAATTCCCGCGACAGAAATTGCCGAAAAAATGTTTGGGGCAAAAATTTACGTAAATATGATCATGTTAGGAGCTTTAACAAATATAACAAAACTCGCGAATGAAAAATCCTTCACAAGAGCAATAAAGGAAACGGTTTCCACCGAGGCCATAAACATAAACTTACGTGCTTACAAGAAAGGTTTAACATTAACTCCCTGACACTTTATTCATCCTAATCTCCAAAACTTGGCAATTCTGTTAAATGTCTCAAAAATTTGTTCTTAATCTTCCAAGCGAAAATCTGAATGAGAACAACAATTAAAGCGAACATAAGTACCGCTACTTGATAAGCTATAATTCCAGTTGTTGCGCTGACTTCAAGTATTAAACCAATAACTTGGCTGAAAAACAATAATAGTGAAGACCAAATATAGCCTAACATTGCAGCAAATACGAAAAAGAGAATTGACAAGGCAAGATAGTAATTGCTCAGTTTTGGCAAGGCATTTTTCAATATTTGAAAGGCTTGTATGTCACTAACTCCTAAACCAGTCCCATCCTGAAAAGCTTTGATAAAAATCCCAGTAGTCTGATAAATCTCGGATGCAACCTCTATTAACATCAAATTTAAGCAAACAATTAGTATGAAAAAACTTGATAAAAGACCATATTCAAAAACCTTCCACAAAAGAATAGCAAACGCTAAACTCGCGAAAAATGCGATAAGAGGCACCGCCGATAAGAAGCTGTGGATAATTTTTCTGCGTTCTGGATATGGATCTAAAACATTAAAGGTTTTATTAAAAATATTAGCTGACAAGTTCTTTGGGTAGCTATTCATTTCATGATATTTTAAGCGAAAAAATAGAAATAAAACCAAAGCTACGCAACCCATTGCAAATAGCGTTAAGGATGAATAGAAAAGATAGGTTTCTGCCATACTTACATCACAAATAAGATTAAATTGCATATTTAAATTCTTGTTGAAATAAACTGCTCGAACCCATATTTCAACAACCAATCTCTTTAAATTTTTTAAAACCTAATGTAAAGCTATGTCTCGAAAATTCACTTATGCTGGTGCTGGTGTCGATAGAAAGCTGAGGGCTAAATCTAAAAGGGCTTTGCGGATTTTGCAAGAAACCTATAGATTTAGCCGTTATGGCAGAGTTATTCAACTGCCTTATGGAAAAATATTCCCAATTGGAGAAAATCGTTACTTAGACTTGGTTATTGAAGGTGTAGGCACAAAGGTTCTTGTTGCTCAGTTAGCTGAAAAATATGATACAATCGGGATTGATGGGGTGGCGCTGGCTGCTAATGATGTTATAAGGTCTGGCGCTAAGCCTTTAGCTATTGCTGATAATATTCATGCACAAGTTTCAAATCCAGCCTTAGTTAAGGAATGGATGAAGGGTATAGTGAAAGGGGCAGTTGAATCCGAGTGTGTTGTGCCGAGCGGGGAAATAGGCGACGTTGCAGAAGTGATAAAAGGTTTAGTAGAAGGCAGAGGCTTTGACATGGTTATTGCGACGATAGGTGAAGTTACCAGTGAAAAAATAATTTCTGGAAGAGACATAAAAGCTGGTGATGTTGTGATAGGTTTGCGAAGCTCTGGAATCCATAGTAACGGCGTTTCTCTGGCAAGAAAAATTCTCTTCAAGAAGTGGGGCGGAAGATACGAACCTTATGACATTCCAGATGGGTTAGACAGAGAAATTGTTTATGAAGTTTTGGAGCCGATGAAAATATATGTTAAGCCATTGCTCACAGTTGCGGACGAGCTTAAAGTTAAAGCTGCAGTGCACATTACTGGTGATGCATACTTGAAGTTTGACAATTTAACACGGTTTTCGAAAGGTATAGGTTTTGAATTTGACAATTTTAGTCCGCACCCGATTTTTGAATTAATTCAGAAAACTGCTTCTGAACTTGGCTGTGTGATAACTGACGAGGAGATGCTTAAGACGTTTAATATGGGATGGGGCTTCGCGGTAATAGTGGATAAAAGGAATAGGGACAAAGCATTAGACTTTTTAGAAAAAAATGGAGTAAAAGCTGAACAAATAGGTCACGTAACGGATTCCAAGGGAATTAAGATTCTTTATAAAAACAGAGAAATCATTCTGAAATAGAGTTTGCTTCGTTGATGATAAAAGTGTTTAAATTCCTTGAAACTCTAGCTTAGCCTATGAGATATCGCTTAAGAATTGAAGTTGGCTTGAAGTCGGGGCACAGCGACCCTGAAGGTGAAACTACAGCGAGCTTACTAAAAGAACTTGGCTATAAGGTTGACGCTGTAAATGTCAGCAAAGTCTACGGTGTGGTTCTTGAGGCTGAATCTAGGAGAGAGGCTGAAACGAAAGCCGAAGAGATGTGTAAAAGGCTTCTTGCAAATCCGACAAAGGACAATTATGCTATTGTGATTGAGGAGGAAAAATGACCGCAAGCCTTTACTTTCGCAGAAAAACGACGTTTCCAATCTTTGAAATAAACTTGCGTGAGGCTACAGATCGACAGCTTTTGGAAATAAGCCGTGAACTTGGCATAGGCTTAAACTTGCAGGAAATGAAGGCTGTTCAAGAGTATTTTAGGAATAAAGGGCGAAACCCCACGGATGTTGAGCTTCAAACCATTGGGCAAACGTGGTCTGAACACTGCTTCCACAAAACCTTCAAAAGCAAAATAAGAATGAATGGGAAGGAAATTAACGGTCTCTTCGAAACGTATATTGTAAAGGCTGCTGAAGAAATGAATCCTCAGTGGTGTTTCTCGGTTTTTGAAGACAACGCTGGCATAATTCGTTTCGATAAGGGTTATGGAATAGCAATCAAAGTTGAAACGCATAATCACCCATCGGCTATAGAGCCTTTTGGCGGTGCGGCTACAGGCGTGGGCGGAGTGATCCGCGACATTCTAGGCGTATGGGCAGACCCAATCGCTTGCACAGACGTTTTAGGGTTCGGCCCCATAGATTTTGACTATGAGAAACTTCCGCCTGGTGTGAAGCATCCGAAATACGTTTACATAGGTGTTGTAGCTGGTATAGGAAGCTATGGCAATAACATGGGAATCCCAACGGTTAATGGAGCAATATACTTTGATGAGAGTTACGTGGGAAACGTCGTTGTTTACTGTGGTTGCATTGGTTTGCTTCCGCTGAAAAAGTTCAGGAAAAGCGTCAAACCAAACGACATAATTGTTCTGGCTGGAGGAAAAACGGGTCGCGATGGCATACACGGCGTGACCTTCGCATCTGCGGAATTAACGGAAAAATCGGAAGAGGTTTCTAGACCAGCGGTTCAGATTGCAAACCCCA
>Ga0210016_1001366_pt1 | contig 22666 bp, 20 predicted proteins | sample CryGeyCG2014_300_FD_185454 | JGI IMG/M metagenome (GOLD analysis project Ga0210016, IMG submission 185454) | Groundwater microbial communities from aquifer - Crystal Geyser CG02_land_8/20/14_3.00 (SPAdes) (version 2) | ecosystem: Environmental > Aquatic > Deep subsurface > Groundwater | place... | reverse complement strand
TATGTCTTATTGCCTAAATCTTAAGAGAATTTTATTGCTGGAGAAAGGAAAGCATGTTACTAAATTTGCCCAAGGAATGCCTAATACTATTATTATCGAGTATGAAAATCTCAATGACTTAAAAAATAAACTCTCATCCGCTCTGGATAGCATCAAAAAATAACTCTATATGTAAGCAAAAATCCGCCTGTCCACTTCGAGCAAAGTCAAGAAGGCGGATTTTTGCTTACATATAATTTAATTTATTCTTTTTTCTTTCCGATGCTTCGGTCGGAGCGATCGGAACTCCGACTCTTATTTTTCCGACTTCGGAATTTCGGTTGGTTTCACTTCGGCGGTTTCCGTTGATGCAGCTTTTCCACCCTTCCCCTCAGCAACTTCTTCGCCTTCAGCCGCTTTATCGCCCTCCTCCGGTTTTTCGCCCTCAACTTCAACTTCTTCAACTTTCTCCTCCGGCTTTTCTTCAAGTTCGGCCAACTCTTCCTCGCTTCGAGGCGGTTGGACTAGAATTGCAACTTCTTCTGGATCATCTAAAATCACAATTCCAGCCGGAGCTTTAATATCAGCAATCTTTATCACGTCATCAAAGGTCTTCAAGACTGAAATATCAACCTCAATCTCATGAACCAAATCTATCGGCAAACATTCAACATCAACTGAATCTTTATTGGTAACCAGGGTACCCTCAAAATCAATAATTACCGGCGACTCACCAATTTGTTTCAAAGGAATTTCAGTCTTAATCTTTTCTTTCATATTAACTTTATAAAAATCGACATGGATCGCATTCTCTGTCACTGGATCAATCTGAACTTCATAAATCAAGACTTTTATTGGTGTGGCATTGTCAATTTTGAGATTAATAAGAGTTGATTCACCCGCCTCGTGAAAAACACGCCCAAAGTCTAATTTATCAACAGCAACTATTTTATTTTCAAAATCACTCCCATAGGCAATTGCTGGAATCTTGTCTTTTTCTCTGACATCAGTAATCTTCTGGCCTTCTCGAGAGATGGCCTTAAGTTCAAATTCTTCTACCATAGTATTACTCTAATCAAATAATTCTTTTATATTTTTAGCTTTTGATAATTTCTCATGAACATCCAGTACATTATTAGCGGTAATCTCTGTACTGCAGGCAACATTTTCGATTCGCGGGCTACTCATAGCGACTGAAGCTAGCATTGGCATATGATTCCCACATTCCAGTTTTAAAAAACAAATACTACCAGTTGAGCTTAGAATATGAATATTTTCAAAAGAATACTGCCTGCCACAATGTGGGCAACGGACTTTTTTCTGAATTGTCTGGAAGATTTTTTGAATCTCGTTTGAATTCATTTTTGAGCCCCGCCAATTATCTCAAAGTCTGTGAAATCCCGCACCGTCCGAGTACAGCGAGGACTGGTGCTGGGATCCCTCAGATATTAATTCTAGCAAAAATCCTATAAATGTCAATCTAAACTATCGGTCATTATCAAGACTGATTATTTCATCACGCAATTCTGCAGCGCGCTCAAATTGTAATTTGAGCGCCGCCGCCTGCATCTCTTTTTTAAGTTCGCGGATCAGCCGAGTCCGTTCGGTCTTAGGAATTTTTAGCAAATTAACTTCTTCTGCCGCAACCATCTCTTTCTCGATGATTTTTCGCTCAACATTTTTCGCCGTAATATGATGATCACGATTATATTTTTGTTGAACTTTTCGCCGGCGATTGGTCTCAAAAATTGCCGCTTTCATCGCCGTTGTTTCCCGATCGGCATACATAATTACCCGGCCATTTGTGTGTCGCGCCGCTCGGCCGATTGTTTGAATCAAAGCAATTTTTCCACGCAAAAATCCCTCTTTGTCGGCATCCAAAATCGCCACCAGCGAAACCTCCGGCAGATCAATTCCTTCGCGCAAAAGATTTATCCCGATTACAACATCATACTTTCCACGCCGTAAATTTCGCAAAATTTCCGGCCGCTCAAGTGTCGCAATATCAGAATGCAGGTAAGCAACTTTCAGCCCTTTTTCCAGTAAAAATTCCGTCAAATCCTCAGCCATTCTTTTAGTCAAAGTGGTTACAATTATCCGCTCGCCCCGGCTAACATTTTTCTCAATTTCCGAAATTAGATTGGGAATCTGCCCCTTTGCCGGCCGAAGAAAAACCCCCGGATCAACAACTCCGGTTGGTCGAATTAGCTGCTCTGAGACGGCATTTTTTGAAAGTTCCAGTTCATAATCATCCGGCGTTGCTGAAGAAAATATTACTTGATTAATTTTTTTATAAAATTCGTCGTATTTTAGCGGCCGGTTGTCAATCGCTGCCGGCAAACGAAAACCATATTCGACTAATGTCTCTTTTCGACTCCGATCTCCCCCGTACATACCATGAATCTGCGGAATTGTCATGTGCGATTCATCGACGACCAATAAATAATCTTTTGGAAAGAAGTCAATCAAAGTGCTTGGCGGCTGACCTGGTTTTCGGCCATCAAAATAACGCGAATAATTCTCAATCCCTGTGCAATAACCGGTTTCTCGCAGCATTTCGATATCATATTTGACCCGCTCTTCAATTCTCTGGGCCTCAATCAATTTATTTTGTTTTTCAAAAACGGCGATCTGTTTTTTCAGATCTTTTTCAATTTGCGAAATTATTGCCTTTAGATCAACATTTGGCGTGATAAAATGTTTTGCCGGATAAATTTCCAATGATGGTAATTTTTCCCGAATTTTACCAGACAATGAATCTATCGCCTCAATACTCTCAACTTCATCGCCAAAGAAAATAATTTTATAACTGAAATCGGTATAGGCCGGGTATATTTCAATCGCCTCACCTTTGACGCGATAAGTTCCACGGCGCAAATCATAATCATTGCGCGCGTATTGCAGATTTGTCAGACCAGCGAGAATTTCTCGGCGATTGATTTTTTCTCCAAGGTTAAATTCTACTGTCTGTGCCTGATAATTCTCCGGAGAACCAATGCCATAAATACAAGAAACCGAAGCAACTATTATCACATCTGACCGAGTCAAAAGTGCCTGCGTTGCTGCATGGCGCAAACGGTCAATTTCGTCATTTATTGATGAATCTTTTTCAATGTAAGTGTCTGACGCTGGTATATACGCTTCCGGCTGATAGTAATCATAATAGGAAACAAAATAGTGAACGGCGTTATCAGGGAAAAATTCTCTAAATTCATCCGCTAGTTGTGCTGCTAAGGTTTTATTGTGAGCAATAACTAAAGTCGGCTTTTGGACTTTTTCGATAACATTGGCGATGGTAAAAGTTTTTCCTGAACCAGTAACACCCAGTAGCGTCTGAAATTTTTTCCCAGCAAAAATTCCTTGCGATAATTTTTCAATCGCCTGCGGCTGGTCGCCGGTGGGAGAAAATTTTGACTTTAATTTGAAGGGTATTGACATTTAAAATCAATATATATACTCGATTTAGCTAGAGGTTACGAAGCAGGAGTGGAGTACCTCGAGTAGTTGTACCGTGGCAAACACTTGGAGCCGCACAAAAGTCCAAAAAACCTGCGGTTGGACATCCTCTAGCTGGCAATCATCCGTAGGAGCTGATCAACCATCGATTGGCTCCTTTTCTTTTCCTGTGTCAATTCTGTGTTTTTCTTCTGTGTAGTTGACGCCATTTTTCGATTTCGGCATGGTTGCCGGAAAGCAAAATCTCCGGCACTTTTTTGCCTTTATACTCAAGAGGACGAGTATATTGTGGATATTCCAAAAGATAATTTCCAGCTTCATCTTTTTGCATAAATGACTCGTTTTCTGGCGACTCATCAGCCAATACTCCCGGAATTAATCGTGAGACTGCATCAACAATTGCCATTGCCGGAATTTCACCGCCAGTTAAAACAAAATCACCAATTGAAATTTCCTCATCAACCAGATCGCGTACTCTTTCGTCAAATCCTTCATAATGTCCACAAATTAGTATGAGATTATCATACTTCGTAAGTTCTTTTGCAATATCTTGATTAAATCTTCGCCCTCTTGGTGATAATAGGATAGTTCTTTTATTCCTAAATTTTGATCTTTGATCTTTCCGCCTCGGCTTCGCCTTGGCGAGACGGGTGATCTTTGAAATTGCTTTGTCAACAACGTCGACCTTAATTACCATTCCCTTGCCTCCGCCGTAAGGTGTATCATCAACCGTTTTATGCTTTCCCTCGGCATAATCTCGAAGTTGATGCAAGACGATTTTAATCAAGTCCTTTTCCTGCGCACGCTTAAGAATACTCTCAGAAAGAGGGCCCCCACTTCGCTCTTCGAGCTTCGAGGGGCAAGCTCCAAACATCTCGGGGAATAGTGTAATTATATTAAATTCCATATATCCTCATTATACAAGAAAACGCCACAAAAATTGCTGTGGCGTTTTCTTTATTCGATTTTTAAGATCTACTTATGCAAGGACATCAGTCGGGACATCCTCAACATCCTCGGCTTTTCCTTTCTTTTCCTCTTTTTCTTCCGGTTTTTCATCCGTGTCGGTCACTGTTTCAATTTCTCCGGTTGATTCCCGTCTAGGCGGGCGCTCCGATCCTTCCGGCTCAACAATCTTCAAATTAATTCTGGCATTGTTTTTTGCCCCAAAGACCCGAAGTAAAGTTCTGATTGCTTTTGCCGTTCGACCCTCTTTACCGATGATTTTGCCCATATCTTCCGCATCAACGGTAAGTTCGACCAAGACACCCATTTCGTCAACACTTCTTTTTGTCGAGACACCACTGGGGCTGTCAACAATCGCTTTAACGACACTCTCCACAAACTCTTGATCTGTCATTTCTGCCATAGTTTTCCTTTCTCTTACTAATATTTCTAGAAAACTGACTAAACTATTCTATCATTCCTTCGTTTTTTTTACTTCAGTCGCCGGCTGCGCTGTAATATCTGCTTGCTCTGCTACGACTTCCTCAGATTTCTTGGCTTCTGCTTGCGTTGTTTCTTTAGTTTCTGCAGTCGACTCCTCGGTTTTCTCTGCTGTTTCTTTGGTGCTTTCGGTTGGAACCTCAACTTCTTCAGCTGCCACAGCAGATTTTTTCCCTTCCTTCGCCTTTATCTCTTTTTTCTTTTCTGGCTTAGCGAAAGTAATTTTAACTTTTTTATTTTTCGGCAAAACATCAAAATCACACAGGAGATTATTAGCCGTAGGCGACGGCTGTGCTCCCTTGTGAATCCAATACAAAACTCTTTCTTTATTTACTTGAAATTTATTATCCTTTGAAATCGGATTATAAAGCCCAAGTATCTCTAAATTCTGTCTTTTTACTGCGCGAGACTTTTCGGCAACAACTAGTCTGAAAAAAGGACTATTACTCTTGCCAACTCGTGCTAGTCGGATTTTTAGCATTTTAGGGATTTCCGTTTATATCCAGTGTTACTTTTATATCAATTTAACAGATTACTTATTAAATGTCAATCGTTCTTTATTACCAGCCATAAATTCCTGATATGTCATTTCCCGTTTACCTGCTGGTTTGACTCGATCAATAACGAGGTTCTTCTCCTTATCAAGATGAGCCCTAGCAATAAAAATTCTGCGGCCATCCAGTATTTGGTACGCCCCTGGCCAGGGGGTGAAAGCCCGCACCATCCTTTCTACTACTTCTGGACTCTCTCTGCCTGACAGTTGTCCGTCTTCTTTTTTAATCAATTTCGTATAGCTGGCAAGTTCTTCTTTTTGACAGACAGGTGAGAGTTCCCTGGCTAAATAATAGGGTACAGTTTCTGCTAAAAGATCGGCAGCAATTTCCGCTAAGCGATCTTTTAGCTGGAGAGCCGTCTCTCGATTCTTAATCCTGACTTCAACTTGGGCTAAGATACTGCCCGCATCAATCTTCTGATCTAATTTAATAATCGAAACACCAGTTTTCTTCTCTCCAGCTAGAATCGTAGAGACAATCGGTGATGGTCCTCGATATTTTGGCAAAAGTGACGGATGAATATTAAGTACCCCGTATTTAGGAATTTCAATGATCTCTTTAGAAATAATCTGGCTAAAATCAGCAAGAATAATAATTTCGGGCCCTAAATTTTTAATTTGTTGCTGCGTATTTTTATCATTTATGTCATGGATTTTGAAAGTTTTCACACCCAGCTGCTTCGCCTGCGTAGCAATAGCAGTTTCGCCTGATTCATTGCCTCGTCCAGCCGGCTGATCGAGGGCAGTAATAGTGGCGAAGAGTTTGAATTGCGGATCATCAGCTAATCTCTGCAAGATTGGGACGCCCAATGTCCCGTTGCCCACGAATAGGGTCTTAATAGTTTTAATGTGATCGATCATCAATACTCCGTTTAAATGATCCGTCTCGTGTTGGACGACTCTCGAAAGCAAGTTATTGCATTTTAAGTTTATTGGCTTGCCCCAGCGGTCAGAAGCTTCTATTTCGATCTTTTTGGGCCTTTTTATATAGAGTTCTTTGCCCAGAAAAGACAGGCAGCCCTCGAGCATATAAATTTTATCTTCTGAAAGATCTTTAATTCTAGGATTAACAATAACAGTCAGTGGGAAAGCATTATCTGGCTCATCTTTACTCTCAAATTCGCCGACAATTATTTGTTTTAGCTCACCAACTTGTGGTGCCGCTAGACCAACGCCATCAGCCTGACGCATAGTATATATCATATCATCAATCAATTCCTGTGTTGTACCATCAAAAAAATCGACGGGCTGTGCCTTTTCCCGCAAAATTGGATTTGGGTCAGTTAGAATTTCTAATTTTTTCATCGTAGTTTATAAATTTTTATTTCGAAAACCCTTTCGGATTCTCGCTATGCCATTTCCAGGCTGTCGCTGCCATATCATTAAGATTATACTTGGCCTGCCAGTTTAAAATCTTGTTGGCTTTACCCGGGTCAGCGACTGAAATTGTTGCATCTCCACTGCGCCTTGGACAGTCTAGGATTTTTACTTTTTTACCCGAGGCTTTCTCAACCGCAGTAATCACTTCTAAAACGCTGGAGCCTTTGCCGGTGCCTAAATTGAATGTTTCTGAGATATCCTTGCTATACAGAAATTCTAGGGCGGAGATGTGACCAATGGCTAAATCAGAAGGGTGGATATAATCACGAATCCCTGTACCATCGGGCGTCGGATAATCTCGGCCAAAAATTTTAAGTTCCGGAATTTTACCTAATATTTGATAAATGGCTAAAATCATCAGTGTCGTTGGTGTTGGTTTGTCTTCACCAATTAACCCCTCCGGATCGGCGCCACAAACATTGAAGTATCGCAGGGCTATCGATCTTAGGCCATACAGTCTATCATACTTTCTTTGGAATATTTCGTCAAGGAGTTTTGAGAGTCCATAAATTGAAAGTGGAATGCGAAGTTTGGTGATTTCTTCTGCAGTTATTTTCAGCTCCGGACTAATTTGATAAAAATGTTCGTAATGTCCAATAAACTTCTGAAGGAATTCTTCACCGACAACTTTTTTGCCATCCCAGACTCCTTGAAGCAAAGCGGATTTTTTTGGTTTATATTTTTTGGTAAATGATTCCCGCCAGGGAATATCGGCTTTTTTAGTCGGATTTCCGTAGACCGCCGCTGTTGAGGATTTGACTAAATATCGACAACCAACTTCTTTCATCACATCGAGTAAATTAATAAAATTAACAACATTATTTTGGAAATATTTTTTCGGATTTTCCATTGATTCGCCAACAGCAAGATAAGCGGCAAAATCAATTACCGCCTCCGGCTGATATTTTTCGAAAATCATCTTGACTTTTTCCTTATCGGCCAAACTAACAACTTCGAGTTTTGCTTTCGGATCAACGGCTTCTTTGTGCCCGGCTTCCAAACTATCGACAACGACAACATCAAAATTTTCCTTAATCAATTCTTTAACAGTATGCGAACCAATATAGCCCGCTCCGCCGGTAACTAAAATCTTTTTCATTATACCTTTCAATTAAATATCCTAGCTCTATTTTATCAATTATAAATCTAATTTATAAGAGATCCATCACATCAACATCCCGCAACACATTTCCCCACACCTACGAGGTGTGGGGAAATGTGTTAGCTATAATTTGGCTACAATAAGTTAGCACTTCAATAGCCCAAGATAAATTATTCTGGCGATAGTTCAAATTCCGATATAGTATATCGACATGATGTTTGCATTAGCTCACCCTTAAACCGGAATATCGTGAAAGAGTTTTTAAAGTTTCCCGAACTGTCGGGTTACCTGTATTTTCTACTTTAACAAAATAATTCTCTGCTAATTTGGTTATCACTTCATCGGCCCACGAAGGAGTTAAAACTTTTACGCCGGCAAAATCAATGACAATGTTTTCCTCTTCTTTTATTACATTTATTAAATTCGAGGAGATAATCAAATAGGCCTCGCGACCTGCCGGACGAGAAATTAAGATGTCGCCAAATTTTTTTAATTCTATCCTCATAAAAATTTTAGTTAGAAATCAGCGCTAAACAACCGTTAATTTTCTCCGCTTGACTAATTTCCATTTTTTCGTTTAATTCTGTTTTGGCCGTTCCGGAAATAAAAGTTAAATGATTTTTTGTCTGCTTTATACTTTCTTTGACAAATTTTAATCCGTTACCTCTCGACTCCGGAGCACGGCCAGATATTTTTTCATTAAAAGCCGTTTTCAACGCTTCTTCATCGTTTTTTAATTCCGGTTTTACTCTCTTTAGTGTTGCTAAAATCCCCCGACCCCTATCGGCCAAAACGACTGTTAATTCTTTTTTATTAAATTCATAAGCAAAAAATGCACCGGCAATATCTGGCCAATTTCCTAAATTGTGATCAAAGGAGTTATTGCCGATTTCGCCGGCAATAGCAGATAAAATGTAAATGTCATTTTCCGCAATTTTAGAATTTTTCAATAACAAATTTACCATTGAATCAAGCCGTGATTGAAAAATATCTCTCGTTTCACAATAATATTTTTCATCAATTTTCCGAGGCGGATCATCTTTCGCCCATTGGTATGCTATTGCAAAAATATCGTTCATAACTTGATAGTATCAAAAAATGTTACTGATAGCAAAATTCAAAGCAAATTTATTGCATCAACATCCCAGGTTAGATTTGAAAACTTATAATATGTATTAGTAATTTTCTCATCCGGCAATTTTTTTGCTTTAATCAAAATTTGATAACGGAATCGATTATTCAATCGTTGGAAAAAACATACTCCTGGCCCGATAAATTCTATCTGATTTCCCCCCAACTCCTTGGCCAATCTTTCTATTTGCTGTTTGGCTGTATTCTGTATTCTATCTTCTGACAGCACTCGAATTATATGTGTTTTTGGTGGATAATTCTTCGCCAGTCGTCTCTTGATCTCTTCGTTGTAAAATCCCTCAAAATCATGCTTGGCAGCGAATTTTATCGCTGTAGAATTTGGCCAGTAGGTTTGAATGACTGTTTGGCCTGGTTTATCGCGACGGCCGCTGCGGCCGGAGACTTGAGTGATTAGACGAAATATTTTTTCTGAAGCTCGAAAATGCGGCAGATGTAGTCCGACATCAGCGGAAACAATCCCAACCAAAGAAACACCGGGAATATCAAAACCTTTGGCTAGGATCTGCGTTCCGATGACGATATCAAATTTATGGTTTTTAAAATCCTGATAGAAATTTTCATACTCTGTATGAGTTCGTAATACTTTTGCATCAACCCTTTTAAGCCGTGCTTTGGGAAAAAGCCGGCAAATTTCCGCTTCAATTTTTTCCACCCCGGCACCAAAATATTTGATTCTCAGGCTTCCGCATTTCGGACATTTTGAAGGTATTGTTTGTTTCCGATCGCAGTGATGACAAGAGAAAAAATCACCATTTTGGTCAAAATGATAGACCATTGGTACATCACAGCGACTGCAGTTAATAACCTCTCCACAATCTCGACAGGAGATAAAAGTCGACATCCCACGGCGATTCAAAAATGAAATTGCCTGTTCTTTCTTCTTTAATATTCTTGTCAGAGCTTGATGTAATTTTTCTGATATTGGCGAAAAATTCTCTCTTTTTATTTCATCTCTGAGATCAACAATTTCTGCTGTCGGCAAAGTCAATAAATTGTATCGGCCTGAAAGGATGAGCAAATTATACTTATCGGTTTTGGCCTTATAGAAGGTCTCGATTCTTGGTGTTGCACTGCCTAGAATTAAAAGAGCACCGGTTTCTCTAGTAATTTTTTCAGCCAAAGCCAGGGCATCATATCGCGGATTTTGCTCCTGTTTATATGATTCTTCTTGTTCTTCGTCAACAATAATCAAACCGATATTTTCTGACGGAACTAACAGCGCGCTTCTTGGTCCAACAATTATTTTTTTTCTGCCAGAATAAAAATCCTGCCAACATTGCAAGCGCTCTGATCTCGAAAGTCCAGAATGCATAATACAAACTTCGCCAGCAAAGACTTCCTCAAACCTTTCAATATTCTGCGGTGTCAGAATTATCTCTGGCACAAGTAGAATCACGTTTTTCCCAAGCTCTATTGTTTTTTTTGCCAAATGCAGATAGATTTCCGTCTTCCCGGAACCGGTAACACCATAGATTAATGCTGGCTTTTTATTATCTGATGTTAGATTTTTTGCTAGTTTTTCAAATATAAACTTTTGGTCATTTGTTAATTGATTTAGTTTAATGTTTGTTTCGGATTTCCGCCTCGGCGAGTCGCCGGCGAGACGGGTCGACATTCGAATTTCGGATTTTTTTCTTGGTCTTTTGATGACGGGTGGCAGAAACAAAGAAATTGCTTCTCCTAAACTACATAAATAATATTCCGCAACCCAATGTGCAATTTTAATATATTTTTCTGGAATAATAAATTTATCGTTGATCGAAATTATTGACTTTAACTTGTAGTTTTGACTTTTGCCTGCCTGCCGCCTGCCTGTCCGGTAGGCAGGGTAGGCAGGGACTTTTCCGCCTCGGCTGGCCGTAGGCGAGACGGGTGAATTTTCCGCCTCGGCTGACCGTAGGCGAGACGGGTGAATTTTTGCTACTATCCCTCTGATTTTGCGTTGACCAAAGGGGATAATCACAATCGTGCCAACAGTAATTTTGCCTTTTAGCTCTTCTGGCACAACATAAGAAAAAACACCCTCCCCGCGAGTTGTTTTTGTCTCAGGAATGATTTCTACAATCATAATTCAAAATTGGCCACTAGATAGCCAACTCCAAATGGAGCCTCGTAAGATAAAAATTCGGGCTTAAAATGTTTCTCATTTAATGCTCCAATTAAGATTAATAGCGATCTAAACCCGCATTCTCCGGCCAAATCAACTAATTCTTCATCAATATTTGAGATTTCTGACAATCTGTTATCCTTTATAAGATTCGCGATATCCTGATCGAATTTCTTTCCGTAATGACTATAATGCTCATCAAAAATTCGATGGGACAAATCACCACTAGCAATAATTGCTATTCGATCATCCTCATGACTAGCGACATTCCCAATAATCCGCCCTAACTCCAAATGATCTGCCCGTGGCAAAGCAGAAAACGCAATCTCAACAATCTTAACCTTTCTACTAATTGCATTTGTAAAATATCGGAGCGGTACCATTACTCCATGATCAAGAGGTAAATCTTGGGTTTCGATTTCAATTGGAATATCGGCTTTTTGGCAGCTAGAAGCGATTTTTAAGGCCAAGTCTTTATCGCAAGAGTATTTTTGTTCAATTTCTGGGGCGCCAAAACTGGCAAAATCACCAGAATAATCTCTAGGAGTAAAAACTGTCATCGCATATGATCGCAGTTCGGCATGCGGTGAAATAATTATAATCGAATCAACATCAGCTTGTTCAAATTTTTCTGCTAATTTCTTCATTGCCGAAACAGTTTTTTCAGCAATAACTAAATTATCTTTACCGATTTCCGGAATAATAATTGGCGGATGTGGAACTGCAGCGGCAAAATTTAAAGACATAATTGAAATTATTTAAAAAATGTGTCATAATTTCAAAAGAAACAAGATACAAGAAACAAGTTTCCAAACAATATTCAAATTCCAAATATTTGTATCTTTGATATTTGGATATTGGAATTTGTTTGCCTGCCTGTCGGCAGACAGGCGAAACAAATTAATTTAAATAACTAAACCGGAATGACTAATGACGAAAAAACGACTAATGATTTAATTTCTAAATTTGTCATTTAAACATTTATTCGTCATTCGGATTTCGGATTTCGTGCTTGATTTAATCATATTCTTATGGCCAATAAATTTCAACAGCCCATAGTTGCCATAGTCGGTCGACCGAATGTCGGGAAATCAACTTTTTTTAACCGTATTTGCGGATCGCGGATTGCCATTGAGTCGGATATTCCCAAGACCACTCGTGATCGGATATACGGCAATGCCGATTGGTGCGGAAAGAGTTTTATTCTTGTCGATACTGCCGGATTGTTCGAAAAAGATCGTAATGATAATCTTCAGGAAATTACTAAATCAGCGGTCGAGACAGCAATCAAAGAAGCTGACAAAATTATCTTTTTACTTGATGCTACTGACAGCGTTACCAGTTATGATCGGGAAATTGCTAAAGCACTCCATAAGTCTAGCAAGGACATTTTTCTAGTGGTAAATAAAGCCGACAATGCCAAACGGGAAATGGTTACTCACGAATTGCTATCTCTGGGTTTTAAAAATCCAAATTTTGTTTCGGCAATTTCCGGTCGCGGCCTAGCCGATTTTCTCGACCTACTGACGGCAGATTTTTCCGCCGCCACTGCTAGCAAATCATCAGAAGAAATTATTGATGTTGCGATTGTTGGTCGACCGAATGTCGGGAAATCAACCCTACTTAATACTTTAGTTGGTGAAGAGAAAGCAATTGTTAGCAAGATCCCGGGTACTACACGCGACACAACTGACGCCATTATTAATTTTAAAAATCAAAAAATCCGAGTTGTTGATACTGCCGGCATTCGCCGGCCGGGAAAAATCGGCCGCCAGATTGAAAAATTCTCGGTAATTCGAGCATTACGGGCAATTAAAGAGTCAACAGTCGTGATAATTCTGTTTGACGGAATTGAGGGAGTCACAAATCAGGATGCTCATCTCGCCGGTTTTGCCAAAGATCAGGGAAAATCAATTATTGTTGCCATAAATAAGCTAGATCTCTGGAATAATCCTAAGAAAATTGAGGAGAGAAAGGCCTTTATATTAAATAAACTTCGGTTAGATTTGGCGTTTCTTCCTTTCGTCCCGGTAATTTTTATTTCAGCTAAAACCGGTGCAAATTTAAAAATTGTACTAAAGAAAATTATTGAAGTTTACAATCAAAGGTTTATTAAAATCGAAAAAAATAAATTAAAAAAACTAATTGATGGCGCTTCAACTAGAAATAATCAGATACCGCAAATTATTGATTTTTATCAAGAAAAAGTAAACCCGATAGTTTTTAAATTAGTATGCAAAAATAAAAATTCTTTTCATTTCTCTCATCTAAGATATCTTGAAAATGTTATCAGAGATGAATATCCTTTTTTCGGGACACCGATTTTTATCGATTTAATTAATTCGAAAAAAAGTTAAATTTTTTCAAAAATTACCTGTGGAAAATATATGCTACTTCCGCTAGAATTTTTTTTCTTTAGCAACTCTGACAATTTTGTATAGGTATAGTATTTTTTATCCACGGGTCCAAAAGGGAGAATATTAAAAATCCTGCGATATCTATTATATAGACCTCTATAATGGTAAAGACGCGGGCTAACTTCCAGAATAATCTTTTCAATTTTGAAAGAATTTTTTTCTAAAATATCTAAGAATTTATCAATATTTTGATCTCCAAGGTAATGGGGATGGATTTCAACCATTATTCGTAATTTTTTTGCGTTTTTTAAAGTATTTTTCGCTCCTATCAGTATTTCAAGTTCGTGTCCCTCGACATCCATTCTGATAAAAGATGGCACTTTATTAATCTCGTTTTTGATAAACTTATCAAGAGTCATAGTTCTGGTCAGTTGTTTTTTTGATTTTCCCGGCAATTTATTAAAAGATGACCAATTCTTTTTTTCATGAACATAAATATTTGATTTTGCATTCCTTGAACTGATTGCCAAAGCGAAAATCAAACAATTTTTGCAATCATTCAAATCAATGTTTTCTTTTAAAACTTTGATATTTTCTTTAACCGGCTCAACTGCATAAATTTTTCCTTTTCTGGCTTTTTTTGCCGCAATTAGAGTGTAATATCCGATATTGGCGCCGATATCAAGAAGAATTTCCTCTTTTTTAATACTATGTTTGAAATAATCGGTAGAAAAAATCTCTCTTCGACCGTAGGCAACAATTTCTTTCGACAGACCTAAATCCTGCCAATTAACCCGCATCTTATTGCCTTCAACTAATATTTTATTTTGATTAAATAATTTTGCCTTAAATTTTTTAAAGTTGTACCTAAGAAAAAAATCAAGAAGAGAATACTTGTAAATAACAAACACTAAACAAACAACAAAAGCATCAAAAAAACGACCTTTTTGAAGTTGCTTTAAAAAAACTGCTAAATTACCACTTGTCTTTAACATTAAAAATTTTTATTGAATATTTATACTTTTAACACTATCATTACTAATAGATAGGCGCAAATAATTAATTTTTGTGCTATAATAAATTATCGAAGATTAATGGAGGAGGGAGGGAAAATGGACCTACGGGATGACTTCGATGAATACGAGGTGGACGAAAACGATGACGAAAACGATTATAATACCAACGAACTGGCCGATCCTCACAGAGCAAAAAAATACAAACGTTGGATAAAAGGATTACTGATCATTTTTTGCGTCTTGATCGTAGTACTCTCTAGTGTTGTGATTTGCTATGCCATTTATATTAAAAACAAATACGATAAGATATTGATTGGCTCTAAAAGTGGAGTTGCTGAAAACGCAAAAAATTTGATAATTCCTAATAAACTACGAGGCGAGAATTCCGGCGATGTAAATATTCTCTTTATTGGTCGGCGCAACAGTAATATGGAGGGAAAATATCTGTCTAGCGCGATGCTATTGATTAATTTTGATGTTAAACAAAATAAGATGAACTTAATATCAATACCGCGCGATCTATGGGTTCCGATTGATGGTGGTTATGGCAAAGCAAATTCAATATATAAAACAGCAGTCGAGAGTCCAGAAAAATATCCCGACAGTGGCCTTCCTTTCAGCAAAAAAAAGTTTTCTGACATCCTTGGAATAAATATTGACTACATTATCACTTCCGATTTTGATTCATTTGAAAAAATTATTAATCGGATTGGTAAAGTTGAGGTAAAGATGTCAGATGAAGAAATTGCTAATTATCCCTTTCTCCAATTCGATCAGTTCAAATCAAGCAGAGACAACAAGGATAAAAACTTGTATCATCTAGATGGGCATTCTTCATTCATTTTTATAAGTTGGCCAAAAGACGCCATTCCGGATTTTGATCGGCTTCGAAGAATACAACTCTTCGTTTTTTCTTTTGTTGAGCAATATGTTAGCAGTTCGCTAATTCTAAATTGGAATAGGACAAATGATGTTTTGGATATTGCTGAAAATGGCATTAGGACAGATATTCAAATATGGGAACTTAAGAAGTTAATTGATATCAACGAAAACATTCCATCTGGAAATATTCAACAGCACAAACTAACAACCGACCAATCATCTGACGGCGGGTTATTAAAAGAAACTAATTATTTTGGGACTTCTTACTGCCCGATACCTGGTGATTCGGATTTTTCCCAAATTCACAGTTGGGCAGAAAAAATAATTGCTGATTAACCACTCCTTATCTCGTGTAACTGCGATGGGCGGAAGATACTGCTAATAATTAATTACCAGCTTGAAAGCTTAAAAAATTTTAAGATTTTTCGAACTAAAATAGCAGCCATCCTCGATTTACTTATCAAATATATCAGATAAATATTAGTGTTAATACCATATCTGGAAAAATATTGCTCGGATAACTTTTTTATCTTTGCTAAATCTAAAATTTTAAAACTGTCAATTATCATGAATTCTATCATCGTTTTTGAGTTTTCAAATTTTGGATTTTTCTCAAATATTTCTTCTGGCTTAAAATCCTTGTACTGATCTGATCCTTGTCGCATTCTTTGTTGATAAAATTCTTTTGCTTTGTTTGCAAACATAATTTGATACTTACGTTTGTTTGTTATTTTTTTACTTGAAAATGTTCGAAATCTCACTAATTTATCTTTTAGTCCGGCGATAATATCGCCATTAGATATTATTCTCAAATACAAATCATAATCTTGAGCTAATAACATTTTTGGGCGGTAGTAATATTTCTTATTATTCCTAAACATAATTGAACTGTGGCAAAGTATATTTTTTTCAAGTAATTTTTTCACCAATCGTTGTCTGGATGGCAATAATAAGCGAGAGACCAATTTATCGTTTTTATCAATAATTCCAATTGATGTTGCTACAAGAAATACCTTTTTATGATTTTCCAAAAACCGTATTTGCTTTTCAAATCTTTTGGGACAAGACAGATCATCAGCGTCCATTCTGGCAATATACTTACCACGAGCGATTTTAATTCCTCGATTAAGGTTTTTGACAAAACCAAGTTGACCATTATTTTTTTTCTTTTCTATCAGCCGAATTCGATCATCTTTTTTCGCATAATGTCTTAGTATATTCTTTGTTTGATCAGTAGATTTATCCTCAAAAATAATTAATTCGAAATCCCTAAAAGACTGTTCTAATATCGACTCAACAGCCTTGGCAATGTATTTTTCGGCATTGTATGCCGACATTATTACTGATATTCCAACTTGAAATTTTTTGTTGTTTTCTAAACCATTAAATAGCTCTCTGACACGACTATAAAAAAGCTTTCTTTTGTTTTTGAGCCTAGATTCAACAAATCTTCTTGCGACTGTCATGTTTCTTTTTGACATTCTTTCAAGCAATTTTTTTGACGATGAAAATTCTAATATCTTCTTCGACAAACCGCTAATATTGTTGGGTTCTACCAAAGCTTCTGTTGGCAAGATTTCCGGAATTCCTCCGACATTTGTTGAAATTGACGGAACTCCTCTAGCCATAGCTTCCAATAGAGCTCTTGGCAATCCCTCTGTCTTACTCGGTAGAACAAATACATCCGAATTATCCAATAAGGATTTAATTCTCTCAAATCCGCTAACTTGTCCTGTAAAACTAACGTTTTTCTCAACATTTTGCCACCTGGCTAATTTTTGCAAGTAATTTAAATATTTACCTCCGCCTATCAACGACAGATGAAAGTCCAAACCTTTTTTCTTGCATAACGCAAGCGCTTTTATTAAAATATCGGGAGCTTTATAAAGTTCATCTAATGTACCAATATATATTATTTTTATTGGCTTGTTATTTCTGATAAAGTCGAATTTCTTCGGTCGATCCAATATGTCGCTAGAACGCAAGATCACATCTGAACAGGAAACAGTAAATGTTTTTCTACTCGGAGGATATTTTTCCTGAAGATAATTGTCAGTCACATACATAGAAGCAACCGATTTAAGACATTCAAGTCGTAAATTTCTGGAAAATAAAATTCGAAAAAACGATCTGAATAGACTCCTGTTGGCGCCTGATGAAAAAACAGTATCGGGATCACCCACAACTTCAAGAACGAATTGATCATTTTTGAGTAAGCGGATTGCCATAGTGGCCAATATACTCGGTAGGCGAAAGCAATAAGCAGTATCTGGTTTTCTAATTTTGCGAATTTGTTTGATTATCTGTCGGTAGTTTATGGCAAACCCGACAGGGCCTACATAATAGGGGATTTCTAGAAACTCTACATTTTTACCATTAGCTCTCTTATAATTTTTGTCGATCTTAAATACTGCCTTTACACGCGCCGCTACAATAACAGTTGAAAAATACCGGAGATATCTTTTCCAAAATAAATAATCGTGCGGGCTGTCTGTCCAAATAATTCCCTCCGGTGTTTTATAGTATCTTTGCTCAATTGTAATAGTAAGTTTCATTTATCTACAATTTATAATAAAATGCCTATATATGGCAAGATCAAATAAAAAACAAATTAAGAAACAAAAAATCATTTTTATTGCCAATATTCAAGCACATCATGAAATTTTTAATCAGGATATTATTTGTAAATTGGCAGAAAATAATTTTGATGTTGTCGTTGTAGCGAAAAAAGAAAAAAAAACAATTTTTGACGGAAGAGATAAAATTAAATTTATCAACTGGAATATTGACAGAGGAAATAAAAATATTATTAAGGAGTTTGCTTCATTAATTGATTTGGCAAAAATAATCCAAAGAGAAAAACCTGATATTATTCACAATTTTACCATTAAAGCAAATATCTATGGCAGCATAACCGGCAGGTTGTTCTCTGGGGCAAAAATCTACAACACCGTGACTGGCCTTGGTTATGTATATACTGATAACAAACTGTCTAGTTTATTACTAAGATTGATAATAAAACCATTATGGCTTTTTGCTCTCAATTTTTCTCAGCTCATAATGTTTATGAACAAAACAGACTTGGAAACTATGGGTAAATTTATATTTTTACCAAGAAAGGTTGTTATACCCGGACATGGAATAGATACCAAGGAATTTTCGAGAGCTAAGGTGAATAAACGATATTTAGATAATATAATTGCTGACAATCCAGAAATCAGAAAGTCAATCGTGATTACTACCGTAGGAAGATTAATCAGACACAAAGGTATATACGAATTTATTGAAGCGGCTCGAAATATACTGAGTAAATATCCAGGATTACTTTTTGTTATAGTTGGCTTAACGGATTCACTAAATCCATCGAGAATTTCAAAGACAGAAATTTCCAAAATAAACAATGAACGAATCCTATTCTTATATAATCGAGATGATGTCAGGGAGATACTAAGCCTGTCGGATATTTTTGTTCTAGCCAGTTATAGAGAAGGGGCACCACAGGTAATCATTGAGGCTATGAGTATGGGATTGCCAATAATTACCACTGATGTCGCCGGCTGCAACGAAAGAGTAATAAATGGGTATAACGGTTTTTTAGTAAGGCACAAAGACTCTAAAGGTATTATACTTGCAATAGAAAAGTTATTACAAACTCCGAAGTTGGCAAAAAGGATGGGGCACAACAGTAGAAAACTTGTGATGAAAAAATACCAGAGGCAGATGTTAACCAATAAAATCGTTAAATTTTATGAGTAAAAAATTTAATCGCGACATTGTAGTAACATTAATAACCAACGGGATTAACATCTTTGCTGGTATTGCAATATCAATTTTAGTGGCAAGATCTCTTGGTGTCGAGTTAAAGGGAATCTACACCGTATCATTATCTTTGGTTAACTTTTTTCTTTATTTTGGTAATTTTGGAATTACCAACGCCACCAGTTACTTTACAGCCAAAGGGAAACTACGGAAAACGACTATCGTCAGTAATACGACAATATTAGCCCTTTATTCCTCGATAATAGTCCTTACAATTGGAGTATTGATTATTTGGGCGCTATCAAAAACCCTGCTTTCACAAATTCCCATCCTCTACATATTTATTCCATTGATATCTTTACCATTCAATATCTTAAACAATTATTTAAAAAATGTAATTCTCGGCGAAAATAACATTAAACTTTACAACTTTATCTCATATTTTCGTCAGCTGTCAGAATTACTTTTGATTATCATATTGCTTTTTGGGTTTGGCTTTAGTATCGGAGGCGCATTATTGTCATATACTATTTCATCAATTATTTCGGCAATAGTTATTTTTTTGTTAGTTTACCGCAGTATCAATTTTCAGCAATCGGCAATAAATTTGAAATATATTAGAGAAATTATCCGTTACGGATACAAGGCCTATCTGGTAAATATTTTTTCCTATGTTAATTTATTTTCAGATATATTTTTAGTTTATTATTTTCTTGGACCATTTAGCACTGGCATTTATTCTGTTGCCTCAAATTTTGTTATACAATTGAGTTTTGTGCCCACAACAATCAATCTATTACTTGCTCCGCATATCGCATCCAACGAAAACAAAAATACCAGAAAAATATTAATCAAGAAATCATTAATATTTATAACACTATTTCTACTATTTATTTTCCCTGTAGTTTTTCTCTACGGAAAACAAATAATTGTTCTATTATTTGGTAAACAATTTATATCATCTATTGTACCGCTTAGAATCTTGCTCTTCGGTATGATACCATTAAGCATATGGAAGGTATTTTCTGGCCATCTGTTCGGCGCTGGTAAACCGGGTCGTAATGTACTATCATCCAGCCTCTCAGCCATAGCCAACATATTATTAAATATACTACTTATTCCAAGATACGGAGTAGTTGGAGCGGCAATTTCATCAGTTATTTCATATACAGTTATGTTTATTATTTCAACTTTCCAACTCTGGCATTACAAATAAATATTTAGATGAATAAAATATCATTTTTTCTACTCTGCTTATACGTTTTTACACTACCCAGTGGAACTTACTTTGATTTGCCTCACATTGGTGTGGTAAGTGCTGTATTTTTAGTCGCTTCTCTCGTAACTTATTTACTTTCACTCGGATCGACTAGAATTAGCAAAGAAATATTTATTGATTTTTATATCAAAAGAAGATACTTCTTTATCTGCTGTTTGTTCTTCCTTCTTGCGGCTATGACTTACTTTTGGACAATTTCTCCACATCACACTGAAACTGCAATTAAGGCCTCGATTCAAATATTACTAGCTACCTTCTTGGTTTTATCCCTAGTCGATAGTAGCAAAAAAGTTCAGATTATTATCCAATTTTTTATTCTTGGCGGTTTTGTGTCGATATTTGGTATCCTTTACTCGTTTTTTTTTGGTAAATCTTATTTTCAAGAAATTACCAGATATACAATTACGGGCTTAAATCCAAATGATTTCGGATTAATAATGGCGCTTTCAATACCGATGGCATGGTATTTAATCTCTAAGCAAAAATCATCAGTCATACAGTGGATGATGTCGGCTTTTATTCCTTTAAGTGTAATATCAATATTTCTTACCGGTTCACGCGGATCATTTGTCGCCCTATTAATTTCATTATTAATCGTTCCTTGGACATATATAAATACATCAAAAAAAGTAAAATTATTTTTAATTTTAACGATAATTATAGCTTCTTATTTTGTTTTGTTTGTAATACCTGCCAATACTGTTGACAGAATTTATAATATTTTTAATTCGGCTAAAAGTGATAATCTTTCTCAAAGAATGGACATATGGATTGCGAGTAAGAAGTTTGTGCCGTATCATTCGGCTATCGGAGTTGGGACTGGCGCTTTTCGCGTAGCGATTGAAAGAATTATGGGTAGAGAACATGTTGCGCACAATACCTTACTTTCGATTCTTGGCGAAGAAGGAATTATCGGATTAAGTATATTTATCATAATAATCGTAATACTGATTTTTAAGATTTCTAAACTTCAGGAACAAGAAAAGAAAACCTGGACAATTATCTTGCTGACATGGATTATTGGCACATCGGTTCTTTCATGGGATTACCAACTTATCACCTGGTTTTTGTTTTCGTTAATAATTTCTACACCAACAAAAAACATAAATGAAAATTCTCAAAGCTAAAATTAATGATGCTGAGGCAATTAGTCAAATACATAGAAAAATGATATCCGGTGGCTTTTTGTCTGGTCTGGGAGGCAAATTTCTATTAAAATTGTATGAAAAAATAATCCGCTCTGACAACAATTTTTGTTTTATCGTTAAGGACAATAAGGAAATGGTTGCCTTTGCGTGTGCGACCAAAAATACTAAAGCGCTATATCGAGATTTTTTAAAAAGCAATTTTTTTCTTGCAATTATGATAACGATCAAAAAAATATTCAGCCTGTCGAGTTTGAAAAAAATTCTTGATCACCTAATATATAATTCGAAGAAGATAGGCCTACCAGAAGCTGAACTTTTATCTATTGCAGTAATAAACAAACACAAAAGAAAAAAATTGGGTACCAAACTGTGCAAAAAAATTAATGAAGAGTTTTTAAACTTTGGCATAAGAGAGTATATCATTATAACTGCTAGTGACAACTTCGAATCAAATTCATTTTTCAAGAATGTGGGATATAAAAAAATTAAAAATATTCGAATTCATAAAGATCGAAAGTCTAGTATATATTCAATAAAAATGAAATGACATTTTTAATTATACTATCTCTTATATTATCTTTTTTGATTAATTTGTTTTCTATTTTCCTGGCACGAAAATATAAGCTAATTGACGATCCTAAAGGTAAGAAATTAAAGATTCATAGAAAACCTGTTCTAATTTCCGGCGGTATTGGCATCGTTTTTTCCACTTTAGCTATAATATCGTTTTTTTTGATCGATGGAAAAATGGATTTAAATTCTTATCAGAAGATTTTAGTTTATCTCTTTTTCCCATCGCTCATAATTGCCATATTTGGAATAGTCGACGACATTAAGCATTTAAAACCAGTAGTTCGATTAACCTACCAATCGGTTGCTTCAATTTTTGTTTTGCTAATGATAATTGAAAAATTTTCATTATTGGAAGTTGTATTTATCACAATATCAACAATATTAATACTTGGGATTATTTCTGCAACCAATATGACTGATGGAATGGATGGTTTATGCGGCGCTATGGTTCTTATCACTCTTTTGTCATATTTCTAC
>Ga0210016_1001365_pt1 | contig 22680 bp, 33 predicted proteins | sample CryGeyCG2014_300_FD_185454 | JGI IMG/M metagenome (GOLD analysis project Ga0210016, IMG submission 185454) | Groundwater microbial communities from aquifer - Crystal Geyser CG02_land_8/20/14_3.00 (SPAdes) (version 2) | ecosystem: Environmental > Aquatic > Deep subsurface > Groundwater | place... | reverse complement strand
TAAGGATTCGGAAACTACACAAGCTTTTAATCAAATAGTAGAATTAATTCTTGCTCAAATGAAATAGCTAATTATTTGACCTGAGTACAACGTATTAATATCAATGGCATAGTAGCATCACGGCGCTGCTGTGATAAGAATAAAGTGGGGGTATAGAAAATGAAAATTACCATTATTTATGACAATGAAATTGCAAAAAACATTAAAGGATTAAAAGCGGGATGGGGTTTTTCCTGTTTTATTCAAACCGATAAAAAGAATATTTTATTGGATACAGGTTGGGATGGTGATATGCTTGTTTCGAATATGCAGATATTGGGTATAGACCTTCAAGAGATAGATTCTATAATACTTTCTCATAGTCATTGGGATCATTGTGGAGGTCTTGCTCGACTATTATATTTAAATAATAAACCAAAGATTTATGTTCCCAAATCTTTTTCTAAGCATTTAAAAGAAGAGATTAAAAAAAGAGCTAATATTTACGAAGTTCAAGAATCAGCAGAAATTTTTTCAGGAATTTATACTACCGGCGAAATCGAAGGATCTATTATTTCAGGTAAAACAAAAACTTTGATTAAAGAACAATCTTTAATTATTTCAACTATTAAGGGGCTTGTAGTTATAACCGGTTGCGCTCATTCAGGAATAGATAAGATATTAAACTCAGCAAGTAACTTAGGAGAGATTTATGCTTTAATAGGAGGATTTCACGATTTTGAAGAATATGATTTATTAAAAGATATATCCGTAATTGTCCCCACCCATTGTACAAAAAATAAAAAGAAAATAATTAGTTTATTCTCAAAAAATTGTTCTGCAGGCGGAGTCGGTTTTCAGATTAATTTGCCAGATTAATTTTAAGGATTTTAATTATATGGCAACAAAGGATATCTGTAAATGGTATAATGTTTGCCCCATGAAAAGATATTTTGAAGAAGGGAAATTAGATAAAAAATGGGTAGAAAAATATTGTTGGGGTAATTATCAGCATTGCGTGCGAAAGAAGATGGAAGAGGAAAGCCAATATCATCCCGATAATATGCTTCCTGATGGAACTATTGATAAAAAATTAAAGAAATAGGAAAAGAAATTATAAGATTATTGAGGGGAAGTAGATTAATTGTTTGTAACTATTTAGTTTTAAAAAATATCAAAAAGTAAGGCAAATAAAAATGAAAAAAGTTGTAATTCCATTAAGTGATATTGCAGTTGCTTCCCCTGTTGTCCCAGTCTATCTAATTTCAACAGTAAGTAAGAGCGGAGTAAAAAATATTGCCCCTTATGGAATGGTAATGCCAGTCTCTTATAATCCCCCCATTTATGTAGTTGGTTCAGATAAAGATAGAGATACTTATCGAAATATTGTGGAAACCGAAGAATTTGTCTTAAATATTCCTCCTACTTCAATGTTAGAAAAAGTAAATATTGCTGGAGTAAAATTTCCTGCTGAAATAGACGAATTTGAAAAAGCAGAACTTACCCCAATTCCAGCTTTAAAAGTAAAGCCGCCGTTAATTGCAGAGTGTAAGTCTCATTTTGAGTGTAAATTATTAAGTATTTACGAAATAACTAAGACCAGAGTTATTATAATTGGAGAGGTGGTTGCTGTTTTAATCGCTTAGGGTTTAATTCCCCGCAGCTCTGCTGCGATCAATTAGTTTGCTTTAGAGAGTAATAGATACCCCGTAGCTCTGCTGCGGGGAGATTCATTAGATCAGAATTTATTTTTGAAGGATTTTGCTAAACAGAAAGGAAAGTTAGATCCCTTGTTTTATGTTCATGGATCTTATTTTGGATTAGGAAGGTACGTAGGAAAAAGATAATAATTTTAGTAGAGTATATTTAGATTAGATGAGAACTTATTTGGATTGTATCCCCTGTTTTTATAGACAGGCTTTAGATACTGCTCGAATTGCGGGAGCAGATGAGATTAAACAAAAGCAAATTGTGGATAAAATTTCTCAATTGATACCCGATTTCTCTTTAGAAGCGAGTCCTCCAGAGATGGGAAGAGAGATATATAATTTAGTCGGAAAAATCTCTGGGGTAAAAGACCCTTTTAAAGAGATTAAAGAAAATAGTAATAAATTAGCCTTAAAAATTTATCCTAAATTAAAACAAGAAATAAATAATTCAGAGGATAGACTTTTAGCCGCAGTAAGATTATCTATTATTGGTAATATTATCGATTATGAAGCGAAAAATTCCTTGAATGTGGAAGAAGAAATAAATTATCTTTTTCAGGGAAATATTATAGTTTATAATGAAAATAGTGAAACTACGTTTAAATATAAAAAATTTAAAGAAGCCTTAAATAAGGCTAATAGCATAATTTACTTGGCTGATAATGCCGGAGAGGTAGTTTTTGATAGATTATTAATAGAGGAGTTAATAGAAGAACTTGGAAAGCAAGTAATCTATGTAGTAAGAGAAAAACCAGTTATTAATGATGCTTTAATGGAAGATGCTTTATTTTGTGGAATAAATAGAACAGCAAAGGTTGTTTCGAGCGGCTCAGATGCACCAGGCACATTACTTAAATATTGTTCACCTGAATTTATTAGAATATACCAAAAGGCAGAATTAATTATTAGTAAAGGACAGGGAAATTACGAAGCTCTTTCAGAAGAAGATAAACTTATATTTTTTTATTTAAAGCAAAATGTCCGGTAATAGCTGAGGATGTTGGTTGTAATATAGGGGATATGGTTTTAGTAGATAGGTGAGATAAGTAGATAAAGGAGATTGGTTCTATTTTTGTCAAAAAAATTAGAAGCTACTTATATATTAGTAATAAAAATATCTGAAGATTTTAAAACTATAGTGGGAAAATTAGGGGAAATATCTTTTAGAGAAGGATATTATATTTATGTTGGTTCAGCTAGGGGCTGTTTGGAAACCCGATTAAGAAGGCATTTGAGAAAAGATAAGAAAATCTATTGGCATATAGATTATCTATTGCAGAATGGCAAAGTTCAAATATTACAGATCTGGGTGATTCAAAAGTCGATTGAGTGCTGGACGGCTGATGTATTTAATAAAAATTCTCTTAGTGAAGTAGTTAAAAAAGGTTTTGGCTCCTCGGATTGCAAATGTGTGACTCATTTATTTTACATAAAAGATAAAGAGAAAATAGAAGAAGTATTAAAAGAGAAGGGCTTTTCAAAAAGAATGGAATTTGAGAGTTATGATAATAATTAGGAGAGAAAAAATATATTATAAAAATTTTCTATTATTTTACAAAAAAATGTACTTAGAAGCTTGACAAGCAAAAATTAGTATTGTATATTGATATTGAGACTTAATTGCAATAACAAATAAGGAGATTGAATTGATTACTGAAGATCAGAAATTTGAAGAATATCTTAAATCTAAAGAATTAAAATATACCTCTGAAAGAGAGCTTATTTTAAAAGCAATATTTTCATTCGATAAACACTTTAATGTAGAGGATCTTTTTGAAAGATTGCGTAAGCAGGGTAATGAGGTCTCTCGGGCTACTATCTACAGAACCATCCCCTTGTTGCTCCAAAGTGGATTGATAACCGAAACCTTCCGCTGTCAAGATAAGATAAGTTATGAAAATATTTTTAATAAAAAACATCATGATCATTTACTCTGTGTTAAATGTGGAAAGACTATAGAGTTTTTTAATGAAGAAATAGAAAAATTACAAAGTGAAATCTGTAAAAAATATAATTTTAAACCTTTGGAACACAGGTTAGGTATTAAAGGATATTGTGAAGATTGTTATATAAAATTAAAAAAGTGAAAAAATAAATAATTTTTTTTATTTTATATTGAGAATGAGTCGCAATATAAATTAATAAATGAAATGGAGGTGAAAATTTGACCCCTAAATTTCTTTATGAATTGCAACCAGGAGAATGGGCAAGAATTATTAATATTGAAGGAGGACAGGGCTTCAGACAGAGATTATACTTGAGAGGAATAAAAGAGGGGGATCCTATTCGTATGATATCCTCGATAAGAGGTCCAGTAGTAATAGAAGTCAATAGAAGTATAATTGCCTTGGGTAGAGGTATGGCTCGAAAAATTAGAATAATAAAAGGAAGGTGAAAACATGGAAAAGAAACTATCTGAAATGAATTATGAAGAAGAAGGTAGGGTAAAAAGTATTGAACAAGATTTAAAAAATAAGGTAGCTGGTATGGGTATAAGAGTTGGTAAGAATCTTAGAATGGTTACTAAACATCCTCTAAAAGGCCCGATGGTGGTAGAGTGCGATGGAGCTCACACCTCGTTAGCATTAAGTGTGGCTGATAGAATTATCATGGAGGTGAAAAAATGAAAAAAATATTATTGATGGGGAACCCAAATGTGGGTAAAAGTGTATTTTTTAATCGCCTAACTGGGGCAAATGTTATTGAATCTAATTATCCTGGTACTACTGTAGACTATGCTAAGGGATATATGAAAGTAAGCAGCGAATGGCATAATGAAGCTTGTTCTAAATGCGCTATTAAACGTGCTGAGGTGGAAGAGGGTACTGAAGATTTTGAAATTATTGATGTGCCTGGTACATTCTCTTTGGAACCAAAAGACAAAGCTGAAGAAGTAGCTGTAAAGATGTTAGAAGAAGAAAAAGGGGCTTTAGTAATTTGTGTAGTTGATGCTTCTAAGATAGAGCGAGGGCTTTATCTTGCTTTAGAAATAATAGAGAGGGGTTATTCAGTTGTATTGGCACTTAATATGTGGGATGTTGCTGAAGATAAAAATATGCAGATTGATATAGAGAAATTAAAAAGCATTCTTAATATACCAGTAGTTCCAACGATTGCCATAAGTGGTAAGGGGTTCAAAGAATTAGTGTTAAGTATAAAAAAAGCAGCTTCAGTTGAAGTAAAGGAAATTATGGAAAAGGTAGGTGAGATAAAATGACGTTAACTACTGATGAGAGATGGGATTTAATTGAAAAGATATCCCATAAAGTGGTAACTTTCGGCAAATTTGAACATACTTTAAAAGATGCATTGGGAGAACTTACCGTTAAGTCTCTAACCGGTATTCCTATTGCCATAGCTGTTTTATATGGTTTTTGGAGTATATTTTCTTCTTTTGCCGGAACATTATGTACTGATGGATTTTTTGTCAAATTGTTTGATGGACATTTTTTACCCTGGATGCAGTCAATTTTCCCCGGTAAAGGTGGATGGTTTTACTATATCTTTGTAGGAGACCCAGCAGCAGATAATTGCTTTGAAGCTTTTGGAGTTCTAACTTCTGGATTGTTTGTAGCTATAGGAGTGGTTCTGCCGGCAATATTTATATTTTATTTAATGATGGCTTTGTTAGAAGATGTGGGCTATATGCCTCGGTTGGCTGTGCTCATCGATACTATATTTCATAAGATCGGCTTACATGGGTATGCTATTGTTCCTTCTATTCTTGCCTTAGGTTGTAATGTACCGGCAGTAACTGCAACTCGAATTTTAGAAACCAAAAAACAACGTTTTATAATGATGACTCTGCTTGCAATATTTATTCCTTGTGGAGCTCAACTGGGAATTATGCAAGAGGTAATTCCTGAGAGTATAGGTATAGTTTTGTTGTATTTAATTTTTGGATACTTTATTTTTGGTTTTATCTTGAATAAACTTATTTCAGGGAAATCCCCTGAAATTCTGATTGATGTCCCTCCTTATCAAAAGCCCCTATGGAATAATATATCAAGAAAACTACGAATGAGGTTAGTAGGCTTTTTGAAAACTGCGGTTCCCTTTGTGTTATTTGGTTGTGCCATAGTAAATATTCTGTATCTTACCGGGACTATAGATTGGTTGGCTAAAATACTAACCCCGCTTCTTACTGGTTGGTTTGGGGTTCCTGGTGAAACAGTAGGACCTTTAATTGCTGCATTTTTAAGAAAAGACCTTGCAGTTGCCCAACTTAGTGCAATTGAAATGAGTAAATATCAAATGATAACTTCTGTTGTACTTGTTTCCATATATTTTCCCTGTGTAGCAACATTTGTAATGTTGCTTAAAGAAGGATGGGAAAACCTTTTAGGTAGTTTAGCAGTCTTAGTAACAGTAATATTTTTATATGGTGGCTTAATAAATTTGATTTGGACATTATTGGGGGTGCAATAAAATGAAGGAAAGAATTGGAATAGTGTATTTTAAAATTTTAGGAATTGTTACTTTGATTTTTGGGATTACTGATTTAATAGTAACCATAGGCGGTAATGATTTTTCTTGGGGGGTTCTTGAGATATCTAGTGACATGTTTAGAGGAGGATGGGGAGGACTTATTGTAATATCTGCCGGGCTTTTTTATTTGTCCAGTCTTAAGAATTTTTTAGAGATTCACCAACTTTCCAAGGCATTAATGGCAAGTATATTAATATGGATACTGGCAGGAACTGATATATTTGTAAGGATTACCGAGTCAATCCCTGGTGGAGAAGGGGGTCCTTGGTTTAATTCCTTAGAGGGATTTTTGAGTGCCTATATACCTCCTTATCCACCGGTAATATTTTTACTGCCATTTTCTTTAGTAATATTATTTTTCGTTGGCAAAAGGAAAAAAGCTTAATTTTTTATGTTAAAATTAAAGTAATTAGCAAAAGAAACCGCTTTTTATTTAGATTGCTTTTATTTTCAAGTATTTCTTAAGCTAACCAAGAGAATTTTAAAAAGAGGTTAGAAGTGAAAAATAAAATAGAAGATGATACAGAAGAGAGATGTAAAGAGATTTTAAAAAAAGTTGGCATTGAGGAAGGCCAGATTATTTTGGATTTTGGATGTGGTAGAAATAGTAAGAACCTCATGGTTTAGTTTCGGTCTATCCTGAACATATCGAAACAGAAAAGCTTAAGCAAAAGATAGAGAAATCTGGTTTTCATCTAATAAACAGGTTTCGGGGGAAAATTATCCATGAGGGTAGACCTGAGCAAGGTCAAATATTAAATTTTAGAAAGGAGTAAAAAATGATTGAAGTTAAAAGGAAAAATCAACAGGAATTCACAGTGAAAGTGGAAAAGGAAGGAGTAAGCAAAGAATATGATGTAAGTTTAGATGATGAATATTGGCAAGATTTAACTGGAGGTAAAATAGACAAAGAGAAATTAATAAAAAAGTCCTTTGAGTTTTTATTAGAGAGAGAACCTAAAGAATCTATTCTTCCCAGATTTAATTTAAGGATTATCAACCAATATTTTCCAGAATTTAAGGAAGAAATAAAGAAATGATAAGATGGAAAGGAGGTAAAAACTAGAGGTAAAAATTATGGGTATTATACTGCCAAAACAGGCAGGGACTGAGGAAGGTAGATTACTTTTTCAAAAATCAGAAAAAGTAGAGGATTTTGATCAGGGAAGAGAAATAGTAGATTCATGAGAATGACCATTTAGATGGTAAGGTATTTTTGCAGCGAATGAAAGAAGAAGATTTTTCAAAATTATATTGGGAAGAGAATTTAGATATCAGAAAAAGAAATTCAGAGTGAATTACTTTTAAACTTAAACTAAAACAACAATTGGTATTCCGTTATAATTATCTACATAAGCATTAACATCATAAACTTCCTGGATATTCTTGGAATTGATCACTTCATTGTTTCCCTCTGAAAAAATCATTCCATCTTTTAACATAATAAATTTATCCGAAAATCTTAAAGCAAGATTTAGATCATGCGTAACCACGATTGAAGAGATATTCTGAGATCTGGAAATATTTTTGATAATTTTCATTATTGCCATTTGATTTTTCAAATCAAGATTATTGGTAGGTTCATCCAACAAAAGAATTCGAGGTTCTTGAGCAAGAGCTCTTGCTATAGCTACTTTTTGGAGTTCCCCGCCACTTAGTTCCTTTGTATACCTTAAAGCACAATCTTCCAGATTCATAAGTTTTAAAATATCACTGGTTATCTTAAGATCTTTTTTTGAAACTTCCCATTTTATGTACGGTTTCCTCCCCAACAGTACGGCATCAAATACACTTATATAATTACCATTAACGCTTTGGGGAATATAGGCTATTTTTTTTGCAATTTCTAAACTATTTAATTTATTAAGGTTAAAATCATCAATTAATATTGCTCCTTTTTTAGGCTTTAATATTCTATTTATACATTTTAAAAGAGTAGACTTTCCAGCTCCATTAATTCCGAGAACAGAAACAACATCACCTTTATCCACTTTAAATTTTATATTTTCCAGAACTTTTTTACTTTTATATGAAAATTCAACTCCATCAACCGAAAGAATCATAGTGAACATTTTCCTTATTTCTTATTTTATTTTTTACTATCTTACTCTGGTTATGGTTTACTTGCCCTCTTTTATTGCTTATACATTTTTACCAGTAAATAAAGAAATACAGGTGCTCCCATAAAGGAAGTTAATATACCAACCGGCAATACAATGGGAGATATTATCGTCCTGGCAACGGTATCTGAGATTAATAATAAAATCGCACCAAACAAAGCCGATATGGGAATTATAAATCTGTAATCCCCTCCCATAAATATTCTCACCATATGAGGGCATATTAATCCGACAAATCCAATGATACCTAAAAATGCAACATTAACTGAAACTAATAGTGAAGCCACGAGCATCCCCCACAGTCTTGTCCTCTCCGTATTGACTCCCAACGATTTTGCACTTTCTTCTCCACTTTCCAAGGCATTATAATCCCAACGTTTGTAGATAAAATAAATTAACGAAAAAACCATTATGACAGTCATAATACCAACTTCCACCCAAAGAGGTCTTCCCAAATCTCCAAAAGTCCAATAGACCATTGATGCTAACTGCAAGTCATTGGCAAAGTACTGCATAACCATAGTCCCTGCCGAAAATAAAGAACCAATGGCGATACCAGCTAAAATCATTGCCTCAGGCGTCAACCTTCTCAACTTTGCAAGTAAAAGTATAATCAAAACAGCCATCAATGCCCCTATAAAGGCAAAAACTGTTACTACATAAGGACTATTCACAAAAATTTTTCCTGTACTTTCCGCTCCGCCTACATCAAAAAATATTATTGCAAAGGCAGCTCCGAACATTGCTCCATAAGATATTCCTATGGTATAGGGAGAAGCAAGCGGATTCCTTAGAGTACACTGCATAACCGCGCCCGAGACTGCCAATGAAATACCGGCAACGATTGCTGCCACAATCCTTGGCAAGCGTATATTCCAAATAATTAAATTTGTAGCATTATCACCATTGCCGGTTAATGAATGATAGATTTGAGTTAATGATAATTTATATCCTCCAATAGATAGAGAATATATACTACTCAGAAGCAAAATAATAAGTAAAATACATCCAATTACTATTTTTTTTCTACTATATTCTTTATATTTTTCAATAATATTTATGGTTGTCTACCTCATTAAAATTTTATTTTAATATTTTCTTATTCTACTTTTCTGAAAGCATTATATTTATCTTTTAGTTTATAATAGGTATCTTCCCCATTTTTACCATAGAACTTCTCAAATATCTCAACACCTTTTTTATCAATTTCAATATCTTCAAATACATCTGGGTAAAGAATTTTTCCTACAAAATAAGCGTCTGCAATCGCATTTTCTTTGTTGTAGGAATACCAGCAATAGGGAAGGACATAATATACCCTTTTCTCCTTAACTGCTTTTAAATCTTGGTAAGGAGTAGATTTTAATTCGTTATTTATGATAGATAAGGAGACAGGAGATATAAAGATCGTACCGGGATTCCATCCTATTAGTGCTTCTTTATCAATACTCATTCCACAACTTATATCCGACAAACTAGAAGCAACGTTTTTCGCCTTAATTAAATTAAAAGGTGGCCACTGAGGATCGGTTCCGGAAATACCATGGGAACCATAAAAAGCTCTTCCACCAATATAGACACTTGGTTTTTCGCTATCGGGGATATTTTTTACTCTTTCATTCAGATCCTGGAAATAGTTCTCCATAATATCAATCAATTCTTCGGCTCTCTCCTCTGCCCCTAAGACTTTTCCCGTAATTCTTAAGGAATTATAGAATATTTCGTATTGTTTTGAAGTCCCTATGGCATTGGTATATAGAGCTATGACCGGGATATCAGTTTTCTTTTGTAAATCATCAGCTGCCTGCACTTCGCTTGTTCCAATAAATATGATATCCGGATTTAACTCTATGATTTTTTCATAATTAAAGTCACTCCCACCTGCTCCGACATTAACTATCGGCAAATCATATAGCTGCGGAAAAACTAACATATATGGTAAATCTGAACCCTGCGGAACACCTTCTTTTTCAGAAGTTTTGGGTTTTTCACGATACTCAATACCTACAACTTTATCGGCTGCGTTAACACACACAATTTCTCTAAGAGAACATCCTAAAGCAAGAATTCTATTCACTTTTTTGGGTATTTCAACCTTTCTTTTTAAGATGTCTTCTATCTGTATACTCTCTATGTTATCACTTGTCAGCTGAGCTGTTGTCTGGATATCTACGGTTGTATTATTCGCTCCGCTTCTCAGGGCATTAGCTGCCAGAAATACAATTATTAACATACTCAATAATATACCATTTATCAAGGTTTTATTTCTTTTCATTCTCTTCCATAACCTCCATGATTTTATATTTTATAATTTGATAAATATTATATTTATCAAAAAAGTAACACCATATTTACAAAAATAAAAGCCTTCTTTAAAAATGACTAAAAAATTAAATTAAAAAGCAGTGTTGCTATTATTTCTTGGCGATAATCATTTTTGCCGAAGGACATCCAAATCCTAACAATTGTTGAATGCTAACGGTATCTAAAATTTCAAATCCCAATTCTTTTAAATATTTAAGATAACTATCTAAATCCAAATCTCCTTTAAATGTAAACCTTACCATCCCTTTCTTAAGGCCTTTCGTTTTTGAAAAATTCCATTCCATGTTATTTAAATAATCATCCAAACCATTTTCTTTTTTCAAGAAAAATTGTTTATCTACAAATAATCCCCCCTTCCGCAAGGCAGCATAAACTTTTTTGGCTATTTGAGGATTCTTTCCCCCCGGGTTATAAGAAGCAAATATCACGTCATAATCCATCCCGATATCATCATTGTAAAAATCTCCTGCAATGGTAAAAACGTTTTTTGCCTTGTATTTTTTTATAAATTTATCTGTTTGTTTGATGACAGGTATCAGATCGAATACATAACTCTTTATATCTTGGTTCAGCATACTAAAGCCAATAGCATAAAGTCCATGTCCCCCTGCTAAATCCAGGAGTTTCCTGGCGTTTTTAAATTCTTTATATTTGGAAATCTCATTTAAAATCTTGGGTAATTCCCAGCATTTACATTCATCGGCCATTCTATTGATAACCTCAGGGAAAAAAGTGTGAATATCTGAATGAAAACCCTGCTGATTCTTCAAAATCGATTCTAAATTTTCCCAGCTTTTAACATCATCAAAGTAATATTGCAAGGAATTAATAATGTTGTATTCGGAGTTCTTTTTAAGATAAATGTTGGTTACTTCTTTGTTTTTATAATAATTTGTATTGCCTTCAATCTTATCTTCCAACAGATCTAATTCACGAAAGACCTTTAATAAATATTCGGTTAAGGTTAAATCGATCTCTAATCTACTCGACAATTCCTGCGCACTCTTGAAATTTTCCAGAAAATCAAACAAATCTAGATGAACCGCAGTTTTTAACAAACAGAGAATCCGCACCTTTGAATATGATTCATCTATGAAGTTTAATAGTTTTTCCGGACTTTCTTCGGGAGATCTTAAAAAAAACATATATTTCACCAGTTACTTAAAATGATATCTTTAAAGGGGCGCTATTGTGTAGCCCCATTTTTTCATCAGATAGAAGAACATTGCTAGAAAAATCAAGCATTTATTATACTTGTAATCTTTCTATAATTGTGTTATCTTTTATAAAATAATAACACAATATCTTGAAAAGTCAATTATTTTTAAAAAGCTTCACCTCCCATAGCCTTGAATGTTACAGAGGCTTTACAGGAAACTGTAGTCTCTGTGGAGTTCTATCGCTGAAGCAAAACACTAGGAAGAATTACAGGAAAATGGAACAAATTTTTGGTTTCAGTTGGTCTCATATACCAGAGCACATAAATCCAGTATTTTATTCTTTTGGTTTGGTGAAAATCCATTGGTATGGATTAATGTATGGTGTAGCTTTTGTTATTGTTTATTTATTAGTGGTTTATAGAATTAGAACAGAAAGATTTAAATATTCAAAAGACACTATATTTAATTTTATGCTTTACGCTATCTTAGGGGTTTTAGTAGGTGGTAGATTAGGATACATTATTACTTCTGATTTTAAGTACTATTTAGCTAATCCATTAAAAATTATTTCTCCCTTTGATTTTTCCAATGGGCTTCAATATACTGGTATTTTAGGGATGGCTTATCATGGTGGGCTAATTGCTGTATTACTGATTTATATTATTTTTTGTTATCAGAAAAAAATAAATCATTGGCATTTTGCTGACCTTTTTGTTCCTGCTATTCCTTTAGGCTATGCCTTTGGCAGATTAGGTAATTTTATAAACGGTGAGCTTTATGGTCGGGTTACTACCTTACCCTGGGGGATGTATTTTCCTTTAGACCCTACTCATCAATTAAGGCATCCCTCTCAGCTTTACGAAGCTTTTTTTGAAGGGATATTCTTATTTTTGATTTTTTGGAGGATAAGGAAAAGAAAATATTTTGATGGTTTTTTTCTTTCTCTTTATCTTATAGGATATGGTTTAGCTCGTTTTTTTATCGAATTTGTTCGAGAACCGATTTCCGGTGCAGCCTTTAGATTAGGTCCTTTTAATTTAGCTCAGATTTTTTGTATAGGAATGATGTTAGTAGGAATTTTTATTATTCTGATAAAAAAACCAGCCAAATAATCTGGCCCTTAGTAAAAAATTTAGGATGAATATTCTTCTTTGGCAATAAAATGACCTCCAGTGATTTCTTCAGATATCTTCCGGTAATTTTTATCAAATCCTAAATATAAATTAATTCTATTATGGCAAGAAGAACCAATTAATTCTTTTCTAAAGATAAAGGCTGGTCCTTCTTCTTTATAAGTGGGAGAAAGGTCATTATATTTTCTGATAAGTGTTTTAAATTTTTCTCCGCATTCATCGCACTGACTATAAATCCAGAGAAGTCCAGAGGAATCTTCTTCTCTTTTCCCAAATAATTTTTTAAAAAAATTAGGACTCATTGCCATCCCTCCTTAAAAATTTGTATAGACAAATGAAAAAATTAATTTGAGCAGGACAATATTAATATTTTGATTAATTATAACATAATCTAAATTTGATTTAAATTAAGATATAGGAATAAAGGGGACGGTTGTGGAAGGCATGGGAAGGCATGGGGTCAAATCTTTATTCTTGACAAATAGTTTAATTAACTGTCAAGAATAAAGATTTGACCCCAGTGTTCCCTATGAGGAGGGGTTGCCTATGATAAACAAAGACTGGCTCCCCGTTTACAGGTAGAGGAGGAGTCGACTGATACCATCTCAATTGCCTGGCAGACTTAAAACAAAGGAGGTGAAAAAAATGGCTAAATTTTTAGTTGTTCATCCGGTAGGTAAAGAGTTAACTGCGGAGGCTGCCACACCTTTTGCGAAGGCACTGAAGGCAAATCACACAATTGATGCTTATTGGATTGGAAGCCGGTATGCCCGCGAGGAAGGTAAATTATACTGTGAATTTGATGCAAAAGATGCTGAATCTATCCGTCAAGTCCTCGCTAAAGCAGCTAAAATTGCGGGGGAATTGCCTACAGAAGGGATTTATAAGATCGAGTTAATGATTAACTCTGAAGACTTCAGATAATTTTAATTTTCAAAGGATAATGGGGACGGTTCTATTTTTTTCTAATAATAAGATAAAAAACAGCCAAAAATAGAACCTTCCCCATTATCACATTTATGGAAGTTGTGAAGCTTGACCCCGGATCTTCTTTAGTTATGTTAATATCATTTCATTGTAAGCGGTTTACAGAGAATTATATATATTATCTATGTGACAACAATATGATATTGTATAATTAAATTATGTTATAAAGAAAGTAAGTGATAGATAATGAATTTAAAATTAGAAATTTTAACTGAAGATCATGCAAAACAAATATGTTGTTGGAAATACGAAGAAATTTATTCTATTTATAATTTTCCGGATTGGGATACTCTAAAGCAACAAAGATGGGGGATAACAATAGAGGAAAAAAGAAAGAATGAATTTACTGCCGTTATTGATGAGAGTAATAATTTATGTGGATATATAAGATTTGTAGAAAATAAGGATTTTGTTTTAGTTGGATTGGGATTAAAGCCTTCATTGTGTGGGCAAGGTTTAGGCAATATCATTATGGAATTGCTAAAAAATGAGTGCAAAAAGAGGCATGGCAGTAAAAAGGTTGCTTTAGAAGTCCGTTCTTTCAATAAACGAGCAATCAAATGTTATGAAAAGGCTGGTTTTGAAATAACCGATGTTTACCAAAAGGATACTTTAATAGGTAGTGATGAATTTGTAATGATGGAATATAAATGCTGACATAATATTTAAAAGTTTTGATATTTAAGTCAGGTGACGAGACAGTTTCTTAATTTACGTAAATTCGTTATAAATACTATTGAAATTTTTTAAAGTTAGGGTTATAAAGAGATGACAATAAGAAAAGTTGATACAGATTTTATCAGAAAATCATTTACCACAGAAAAAACAGTTTTAGATTATACAAAGGCAGTTAGGGAAATTGGTCTTTGGGAATCTGAAAAGATGATGATTAAAAAATATTTTAATCCGGAAAACCGAATTTTAGATATCGGATGTGGTGCAGGGAGAACGAGCATAGGGCTCTACAAGCTTGGTTATCATTTGATAGAAGGCTTAGATTTATCGGAAGCCATGATAGCACAAGCCAGAAGAATCAGTAAAGAATTGAAATATGATATAACCTTTAGTGTGGGGGATGCGGCTTGTTTAGATTATGATGATGAAACCTTTGAGGTAGCACTATTTTCCTTTAATGGGATAATGCAGATACCGGGAAAGGAAAATCGCATAAAGGTGTTAAAAGAGATAAAGCGAATATTAAAATCTGAAGGATATTTCTTATTTACCACTCATGACCACGATAGCGGCAAAGAGTATGAATCATTTTGGCAAGAGGAGAAGAAAAAGTGGGCATTGCATATACAGGATAAAAGTTTGCACGAGTTTGGGGATAGGGTCATTAAAATGGAAGAGAGGGATACTTTTCTTCATTTTCCAACCAGAGAAGAAGTAATTTCATGTTTAAAAGAAGCAGGATTTGTCTTAATTGAGAGAATATTGCGCTCCGTATTGTGTGAAGAGTCAGAAGAAGTAAAGAAGTTTTCAACCGATTGCGTGCTGTGGCTGGTTCACAAGCCTTTGAAGTTGTGAAGCCTGACCCCAAAGCCAAGCTCACCATGAGTTTACGCCCTTATTCTTCGGGACATTGTTCCCTTCGGTCGTAACGTCGTATATGTTGATACTGTTAAACACAATGTTAACTAGTAGTTTAATGAGGTGAAGAAGATGAATAAGAATGAAATTCTCAGAGTTGCTGCTAATGAATTTGCTGAAAAAACACATAAGTTATCCAGTCCTCTCGAAATTGCCATAATAGGTTCTGTGGCTGGAAATGACCCCTATCCCAATGATCTTGATTTAGTCATCATTATCCGTAATCTTGAGGAGATTGCAGCTGTAGCAAAGTACGCCCGACAGATGAGCAGGCACTATCATGGCTGGGAAGTTTTTCTCTTTGATGAGAATGTATCAATCATAGGCAGGATCTGCCACCGTAAAAAGTGCCCGGGGCAATCAGTTGACTGTTCCGTTCCAGGGTGTGGTGAGCCACCTCATCTAAGGGTCCATTCTGATTTTAAATACCAGGAAAAGATATTTTTCAATTCACCCATTGACGTTCTCTGGACCTCTTTCAAGACGAGTCGTTTACTTGAGCACAAAGATGAGTTAGGCATCACTGAATCACGGAGATATCCTGTGTTGGAGGATATTAAGATAAAGTGCGTACTTTGTGGTAAAATATTTTTATTCACTGCCAGTGAACAGAAGTGGTACAAAAAACAGGGATTTAGCCCACCCAAACGATGTCCGGATTGCATAGAACGGGAACGCATCAAGGGGTTAAGAAATTGGTAATTTGGCTGTGGACTACTGTCGAATAACTTACAGATAAGGGGAGAGGAGAATGGTTAAAGAAGAAAGTGAGGAGAAGATAAATTTGAAAAGAATAACCTATACAAGTTTAATAAACAGAACATTGGAAATGTATATGAAAGGTGATTATTTGGAAGCCTATAATTTCATAACAGAGAATTATAAAGGTATAAAAGGTAATCTTGCTCAAATATACAATTTTCGCTATGCAATTACCAATACAGATAATTTTAATGAAATATTACCAAAGGCAATTGAATTTATTTCGAAGAATTAGATAATTATTAAAAAATGGGAAGGAGGCGTCGGTCTGAAATGGAATTTGAAACAAGATTCCCACTCATTTTTTATATCTTATCAAAATATCGTTTTAGATTTTGGTCTGAAAAAAATATAAAGAAATATCAAGAAAAGAAAACAAAAGAAATGGCAAGGTATGCTGTTGAACATTCAAAATTCTTTAAAGAACATTACCATAAGTACGATATAAACAAATATTCATCTTTGCCACTAGTCAACAAAAAAATAATGATGGACAATTTAACTGAATATAACACCCTGGGACTAAATAAGGGTGATTTAATCCATTTTGCTCTGAACGTTGAAAAAACCAGAGACTTCTTAGCAAGATTCAATGGCATTAATATAGGTATGTCTTCCGGAACAAGCGGTAACAAAGGTATTGTTATCACCACAAAAAAAGAAGAGAATTACATCAAAGCAATGTATGCTTCAAGATTGGTTTTGCCAAAAGGAGAAAAACTAAATGGTGCATTTATTTTAAGAGTAAGTACACCGGCATTTAACTATCATCAATCAGGAAACAAGCTGACTTATATAAACCAGCTACAGCCACTAGAAAAAATAATAGAACAGCTTGAAAAACTGAATCCAAATGTGGTGTCTGCACCGCCAAGCCTGTTGAAAATATTGGCAACAGAACTTCTAAAAAGAAGACTAAAAATAAGTCCAAAATTACTATATTCTTATGCTGAGGTTCTCTACCCGGAGGTTAAGGAATATTTAGAAAAAAATTTCAAGTGTAAGGTTCATGAAGTCTATCAAGGTAGTGAAGGATATTATGCTTTAACCTGTAGACATGGTAATCTGCACATTAATGAGGATATGGTCTTTTTTGAACTCCTTGATGATAGAGGACTGCCAACAAAAGACGGTGAGCCATGTCATAAACTCTTAGTTACCGACCTACATAAAAAATCACAACCAATAATAAGATACGAACTTAATGACATAATAACCATAAGCAAGAAAAGATGCAGCTGTGGTTCAAATTTTAGAGTGATTAAACAGATACAAGGAAGAGCAGATGATATGTTTTGGGGAGTAAAAACGGACACCAAAGAACCTCAATTTATATTCCAGGATTACATCAGCAGAACAATAATTTCTACTTCAGAAGACATTGAGGAATATCAGGCAACACAAGATAGTTACACAGAGATTAGATTAAGGATCCAATTAAAGAAAGGTTCAAATAAAGAAAAAATCAAAGAACAATTAATACAAAAATTAAAAAAAGTATTTTCAAAGCACCACTGTGTTGAGCCAGAAGTTGAGGTTATATTTTGCAAGTCCTTATTGAATAAAGGATCAAATAAACTGATCAGGATTAAATGTAACATAGGAAAGAAAAATGAATAAAAGAATAGATTCATTAGATTATTTAAGAGGGATATCTTTAATCCTGGTTGTATTTTTTCACACCTCGGTTTATAGTTTTGTAAATATTGACAAAATTGATTTTAATAATCCGCCAATAATTGTTGTAATGATTAGTTTCTTGGTGTTGTGGGGAGGCTTACTAATATTCTACTCTGGAATTGTTAATACCATCATGTTTTCCGGAAGAATCGAAATGCTGGGCAATCTAAAACATGCAAATTTCTTATTCATTGCCGGAGGTATTTATATAATAATTCATTATATACTGAATATTTTTCTGGGTAGATGGAATGTCGATTTTATCAACAATCAGCCGGATATGACTGTGGTAGCAAGTTCAATCAGGAATATGCAGCTAACCTTCCCCCGTATAACTAAATTCTTTGAGGGTTCTTCTATATCAACCATAGGGTTAAACCTGATCATTGTAACATCACTATTGTTCTTTTTATTGAGAAACAAAGGGTTTGAAAAAGAAAAAAGAAATTACTGGGTGTTAGGGATATCGGGTTTTATAATAATGCTCTTTTCATTTACAAGAATTTACCTCTATAGCATAGTAGGTCAATCAATACAGGCAAAGAATTATTTAGTAGCAACCATACTTAGCTTCACTATAGCAAATCCTTATCCATTATTGCCCTATCTGGCCTATGGCCTATTTGCCTCTATTATAGGGCTGATGATATATAGAAAAAGGGAAAACCTGATTAAGAAAGTCATCATCCCCATTGGCCTTTTCTTTTTTATATATGGATTGGTTGGTTGTATGAATTTCCCGAAGACAATCTCCAAAGCAGATTATTTTTGGTATTTCAAAACACACTTAGAGTTAGGTATTTTTATTTTAATTATCACATTTTTCTGGTTAACTTTTGAGTTTAGAAATAAAAAAATCATCAATATACCTTTTATAAAATGGTTTAGCCGGGTAAGCTTAACTATATACTTACTTGAAACGCTTCTCTCCGAGATATTTGGGAAAATACTTAGCTATCTAATACCTGCATGGAATCAAACCATAAATGGGTGTTTAATTTTTGGTGCCTTAAATATTATAATTTGGATTTTAATTTTATGGATTTGGCAAAAGAATAATTTCAAGTTTAGCGTAGAATATTGGTGGGTGAAAATATTTCGTAAATTAGGCAAAAAATCTACAAAAATGGATTAATAAAAAATAGGGACAGGGTAGATTTTATTATTGACATCATAGCAACTGCGTGATAATGTAAACAACCACGAACAAACCTGTGGGTGTCTATAATACTGATATAATACAAAATAATGGGACAAGGAGGGACATTGATTGAAGAAACTACTTTCGGGTGTGCATAAAGCAATAGGACAAACGCCGATGGTCAATTTAAGCCGACTGGTAAAAGCATACGGAGTGGAAGGAAGAATATATGCCAAGCTTGAATACTTGAATCCGGGATTCAGTAAAAAGGATAGAATAGCATTACAGATGATTGAAGAGGCTGAGGAAAATGGGAGTTTGAAAAGAGGACAGCCGGTTGTCGAACTGACCAGCGGAAATACTGGAACCGGTCTGGCCATAGTATGTGCAGTGAAAGGATACAGATTTATAGCCGTCATGTCCAAAGGAAATTCTACCGAGCGTGCCAGAATGATGAAAGCTTTGGGAGCAGAAGTCGTGCTGGTAGACCAGGCAGCCGGCTCACCGGTTGGCCAGGTTTCCGGTGAAGATCTTAAATTGGTGGAAAATAAAACAAAAAAAATAACCGAGGAATTGAACGCTTTCAGGGCGGATCAATTTCATCTCATAGGTAATATTCATGCTCATGAATATTTTACCGGTGAAGAAATATGGGAACAGTGTAGCGGAGATGTCGATGTTTTCCTGGATTTCCCTGGAACTGCCGGAGCATTTGTAGGATGTACAAAAGCATTAAAAAAGCACAAACCCAGTATACGCTGCTATATTGTAGAGCCGGAGACTGCTGCCTATTTGGCCGGTAAACCTATTACACGTTCCAACCATAAGATACAGGGCGGCGGATATAGTATGGACCTTCCTTTTTTAGAGAGAGAGCTGGTGTCTGATTATTTGAGCGTTTCCGACCATGAGTCAATTGACGCTGCCAGAAACCTTGCTAAAAGGGAGGGAATCTTTGCAGGCTTTTCATCAGGCGCAAATGTGGCTGCAGCATTGAAACTATTGAGCGGTGTGGAGAAAAATAGTTCGATAGCCTTATTAATAAATGATTCAGGACTCAAATATCTAAGTACCGATCTTTATGCTTTTTAACAGAGACGAAGCGCAAGCGCAAATATATAATATAAAGATCGGCAATTACGACCCCTGTTTTTGGCCTATTTTTGCCTCCCCAAAACTAGGTAACCCTTATAAATAGCCACTTTCAAATTTTGGAGGGGTGAAAATTTAGCTAAAAAAAGCCATTGAAAACTTCTTCTATCCAAAAAATCAGTGAACGATACTTCGATTCACAATTACTGTTTTTAAGAGAATATATATTGACAAATTTAATTACAAAATAAAAAGGGTAAGCTAAAGAGGAGGCTTCCTCTATAGCTTACCCTTTTTTTATTGCCTTTTTATCTCTATTCAATTTTCCCTAACTCTACCTTCATTCCGGAAAGTTCTTTCTGCACTTCTGAAAAGCGTAGGGAATAATATTCCCGATTTTGCTGATTTAAGGTAGTGATAGTATTGTGTATCTCTTTGGTATTTTCCAGAACCTGCCGATAACCATCTTTCTGGGCAATCACTATCTCTTGCATAAACCTATCAATCCGAAAGATTAAGAGTATGGACAGGGCAATAGGAAAACCTTGATTAGCGATTAAGTCTAATAATGTTTTTATATCCATATATCAATTCTCCCATTCTCCAATTTTCCAATTGGTTAATAAATTAATTTACTAATTAGGTAGGGGATAAATTTATCCATCCCCGCTCTATTTTTTTACTAACGACTATTCACTATTCACTAACGACTAATTTATCCTCTCCAGCGAGCAAGTTTCGTCGGTCTAACATCCAGATGCAAGAAGTTCTTCTTCTCGTAAAAGCCGATCCCGGCAAAGTTGATCATCTCCGCATACTCTAAAAGGTCAAGGGCAGATACTCCCTCTACTTGAATATCTGCTGCCAGACCCAACATATGATAGCTACTTTTTATCCCTCCTACTTTTTGGTTATATTCCGAACATCTATAGCCAGAGGTAATATAGATCGGCTTTTTGATTATGGCTCTAAATTCCACCAACTTCTTTAAAAGCAGCGGATGTAACATTACCCGCTTACAACAGGGACAGGCAAATTCAGATAGCTTAAAATATTGGGCTATATCTATTTCATTTATTTGATTTAACCTCTCCATGAGCAAACTCCTTTTCCACCCACTAAAGTCATTCCCGCCTGTCTGCCGCACAGGCAGGCGGAAGCGGGAATCTATTCCCCGATCAGGTCGAGGACAGGCTTTAAATATTAATCTGGATTCCTGCTGAAGTTTACACTCACGAAAGTGGGTGCAGGAATGACATAAAGGATTGCAGGAATGACAAATAAAACCAGCTTACTATTTAACCAATAGTGATTGTTGGGTAGGTCCTTTATCCTTCAGCAGTTTTCTTTTCGATAATAGATCATAAGTCTGCTGATTAATCTTGCCCACATTAGCCTTCATCATGGTCTTTACTGCCTTCTCCTCACTCTTTCTCAATTGGATCTGCTTATCGGCCAGTATCTCGATCAGCTTCTTCCAGGCCTCTTCCCATTTTTGATTGCCATTTCCTATCCCTAATTCCTCTTCCGCCCAGAGCATAGCAGATAACATAGCCTCTTTAATGGTACTAGCTCGCTCTTCTCCTAATTTATTCTTTAAGAAGCCATAACCGATAGAGACCATAGCCAGAAGTAGAGCATTAAATAGATATTTACTTAAGATAACTTGTAACATTTTATTTTCTCCTTTCTGGCAATTAACCTGTCGGTTAATTGCGTAATATGTAATATGTAATAAGTAATTAAAAAATTACCAATTTACCAATTATGTAGGGGGCGGATTTATCCGCCCCGTAATGCCGGGCTCGATGAATCGAGCCCCTACAATTAAATAGGACAGGCGAGACGCCTGTCCTACGAGTGGTTATAGCTACACATCCATAACGTCAGTAGACTTATAGTCAAGTATCCGAGCATTGATCTTAGCTACTAAGTCATTACCATTATTATGGAAGATATTCTTAGCGATGATAGTATCCATCACTCCTTCAATAGCGGCATCCTGTGCCGCAAAGTCGGCATAGTCTCCATCTTCAACTGTCTTAGGATTATTCAAGGTTAAGTTTACTGATTTAGCAACACTATCTCTAAACTGCATATACAGTCTCTTGTAAGTAGTTAATTCTCCTAAACTGGTAGCCATTTCTTATTCACCTCCTTTATCAATTAACCAATTTAATTTCAATTCACCAATTCACCAATTCACCAATTCACCTATTGGGTTAGTTGAGACTCTTTTTGGGCTCTGATCTCATCTACCGGATACTTCTGCAAGCCCACTAAAGCAGTGGCTACATCATAGACATCCTGATCGAGGGCAGCAGCTTTGACCTTAGTGAAAGTCTTGCTCTCTATTATTGGTGCCCCGGTTAACGGATTGGTTCCGGTTACCAGTCTTAGTTGCAAAGATGAGTCTCTGGGAACTACTATTACGGCCATTTAAAATCACCTCCTTTCTGGCTAATTGGCTATTAGCCAATTAGCGTAATGTGTCTGGTTACAGTTTTTAGC
>Ga0210016_1001356_pt1 | contig 22781 bp, 23 predicted proteins | sample CryGeyCG2014_300_FD_185454 | JGI IMG/M metagenome (GOLD analysis project Ga0210016, IMG submission 185454) | Groundwater microbial communities from aquifer - Crystal Geyser CG02_land_8/20/14_3.00 (SPAdes) (version 2) | ecosystem: Environmental > Aquatic > Deep subsurface > Groundwater | place... | reverse complement strand
CCGTGAGCACAAAATGGTGCGGGACCGAGTAAAACCGTTGTACGTTAACGCGTACCGTGAATTCGGATTTTAACCAAAAAGCACCGCATAAAATAAAAATAAATATTATATTTAAGGAGGAAAATTGCTCCTTGCACAAACAAATAACTTTAAATGTTATTTTATTTTTTATCAACAATTATAGAATTGGAGGTAAAATATGGGGGTTCTTAAAGGACAGCCGAAAAAATGCGATAGCAAGACAATGGAAGCTTGTGTTAAGTTGATGAATAAATTAATTAAAGAAGGAAGGTTTAAACAATCTAGATGTTTTAGTTGTGAATTTTTAAAAAATACCGGAAAATTCAAATATGCGTATGTTTAATAGGGTGAGAAAAAATAGGATAAGTTAAACTAAAAACATTCACTATTAGAGAGGAGGTTGAAATGTATAAAATTGGAGTTTTCGGATCTGCTGGAGGTAGAGAAATTGAAAAATGTAAAGAATTTGCATTTGATGTTGGTAAATTTGTTGCTATAAATAATGGCATATTATGCACAGGCGCATGCCCTGGGCTGCCGCACGAAGCGGCGCTGGGAGCAAAAAGTGAAGGCGGATTGATTCTCGGATTTTCCCCGGGTATGAATTTAATAGACCATGCCCAGAACTATAAATTTCCCGTGTCGCCGTATATCCTCATTTTTACCGGAATGGAAAAGAAAGGGCGGAATTTAATCAGTACTCGAACTTGTGATGCTGGTATTTTTATGGCCGGAAGCTGGGGAACAGTAAATGAATTTACTTTTATGCGTGACGAAGGTGAAATTAAGGTGATTGGACTTTTGGCCGGCTCGGGTGGATTTGTTGATGGAATAATAATCCCTAACTTGGATAAAACCTATAAACCAACCAAAGCAATTATTATAGTAGATGACTATCCAAGTATTTTAGTGAATAAAATTTTTCAACAATTGGCTAAAATCAAACCATTATAAGGAGAAGAAAACATGAATTTTGCAGACAAGTTGATTAATGCCATAATAGCCAAGAGATCCTATCTTTGCGTAGGACTTGATCCACAATTACGGTATTTTCCACCACACCTTTTACAGTACAGCTCAAGAGTTTCTGAACCGGGCTACAAGGCAAGCGCGGTAGCAATTTATAATTTCAATATGGCAATTATTAATGCCACGATCAACGAAGCTGCTTGCTATAAACCGCAAATGGCTTTTTACGAAAAATATGGCAGTTCCGGAATAGAGGCATTCGAACTAACGGTTAAATATCTTCATTCCCTAGGCGAATTGGTAATCGAAGACGCCAAGCGCGAAGATGGGGGAGACACGGCTGATGCCTATGCTGATGGGCATATGGGAGAAGTTGAGGTTGTGGGTAAAAACGGCGAAATTGAGATGATGACATCGCCCTATAATGTAGATTCCATTACGGTAACACCCTGGATCTGCGATCCTAATTTTTCTTCGTTTCTTCGCGTGGCCAATGACCACGGAAAAGGTTTTTTTGTTGTTGATCTTACCTCTTTTAAGCCTAATTCTTTTTTGCAGAATATGATCGATCAAAAAAGCGGAATGCCGGCATGGCAAGTATTGGCAAAATATGTGGAGCAGATCGGCAAGCCACTTGTCGGTGTACATGGATATTCTTCCGTAGGTGTCGTATTAGGCGCCACTCAAGGATCTAATGATGCTGAAATTATGAAAGAAATTATCCCAAAAGCTATTAAGCTTATTCCTGGTTTCGGATACCAGGGCGGTGGCGCAGATGATGCAGTAGTCTGTTTCAATGAAGATGGTTTTGGGGGAATCGTAAACAATTCCCGAGTTACAAATTACGCCTGGCACAAAAAATTCAAATCAGAATTTCAGTGTGATCCGAAATATTTTGCCAATGCAGCCGCCCAGGAGGCCAAGAGAGCCAGGGAAGCCCTTAACATGGCAGTCTTAAAGAAGAATGGTTTTCTGCCCTTTTAAACTAGCAGGTCAGTAAAATTTATTACCTTTAACCAAAAACGACGGGAGGTATTATGGCTGATATAGCAAGCAGAATTATTCAAAGTGACCATTTTGTTTACAAGGCTGGTACTCACGGCCCAGAATATCTTGATAAAGAATTACTGGCTACCATGGGTGCAAGAAATTTAGTTGAAGTTATTAATGAGGTGGGAAATGCGGCATTAAGAAAGGGCTTGGATTTAGGAAATTTATCATCAAAAATAGGTATTGTCGGTCCGGCTATGGGTGCTATTACTTTTTCACTGACATTGGCCGCACATCTTGAAAAACTTTTTTCTATTTATACTTTTTTTCCAGCCAGAACAGAACTTACTGAAGATAAAAGCGGAAAAAAAGTACATATTATTCCTGATAAACTCAAGCCGATCTATCAGGGTTCAAGTTTTATAATCTTTGAAGATATTATTAATAACGGTACAACTGTCAGGGAAGTTGGAAAGTTGTTTGACAATGTAATTGCCGCAATCTGTATTTGTGACAGAAGAGGACAAACTGCCGAGTCTTTAGAGGTTAAGCAATATTACCCTTATTTAAGATTCAACATGGAACAGTCTACTGCAAAAGATTGCGACCAATGCTTGGAGGGTATCCCAATAAATACTAAACTTGGGAAAGGCGCCCGATGGGTTAGTCTTTTCGGACAACCGCCATACCCGGACAATAAAGATTTCTCATTATTTTGGGAATAGTTTATTTTATCATTATTATCAAACCCGCTATCATCTGGTAGCGGGTCTTTTATATAATGAAAATGTTATAAATAATTTAAATGGTTTTAAGATTCTGCACATCAACTATTCATTTATTTTGTGAGCCGAAATAAATATTATATCGTAGAGACGCAACATTTTGCGTCTCTACCGCGGCAAAAAAATGAATTAAACGCAATATTTAAGTATTACCCCCGCGCCACTACCAGACCCCAAACTTCGCCGGCGCCGTTTTCCTTTAACACTTTGGCACACTCATTTAGGGTAGAACCGGTAGTGATGACATCATCAACTAAAATAATATTTTTTCCATCCAGCCAATCCCCTTTCCAAAAAAAACATCCTTTGACATTTTCTTTCCTCTTTCGGCCGCTTAACTTGGTTTGCGGTTTTTTATGTTTTGTTCTAATAAGCTCGTCTAATCTTAAATCCAAATTAAAATATTTTTTTATTCCTTTAGCTAATAATTCCGACTGGTTGAAGCCCCGCCAACGCAAGCGCTTTTTATGGAGCGGCACGGGCATAATTAAGCTTTGGCTGAAATTATTGTATAATAATTTTTTATCAAATAAATCCAACATTAATATAGTTAGCATTTCCCCTAAAATTTCTGATAAATCCTTGATAAACCGATATTTTAAATTTTTTACCAGTTTAGCGATTAGCGCGTCTTCATAACTGCCAAAAGCCCAAACGCCGTCAAAATAATATTTTGGCTGGCAATTTGAACAAATTTCTCCCCGGCTATTTTTTTGCCGGCAATTAAAACAATACTGGCTGTTTGGCAGTTCAACGCGCGCCAAGCATTCCGGGCACAGCCATTTTCCTTCAACATTGCAAATTAAGCAGCTGATAGGAAAAAATAAATCTAAAAAGAATGCCTTTATTTTTACGGCATTCTTTATGATTTTATTATTTATCATTAACATTGCCTGTAAATTAATTAATTCCGACTATAAATTTTTTCCTGCCAGTTCGCTTCGTCCACTTTCCAAACTTCTTTTTCTTTTATAAATTTTAATATTATATTTTGATAATAATTTGCTATATTTTCCCTGCCTTTGGTTTCGCTTTTCTTGGTAGATACCAAAATTTCGGCCGTGCCTGAATTTTCATCAAATTTTTTAATTTCTGATGAAATGGATTTGGTAATAACGCCAAAATAAATACTGCTGTCAATATTGATTTCCCTTTCCCGGCTAATATAATTTTCAGACCAAGCTTGCATTTTGGCGCTCATAAATATTTTTAAATCCTCTAAGTTGCCATAATTTGACTGGTTGGAAAAACTGCCGAATCTTTCCGCGAAAGATGAAGACTGCCTTTTTAAATCCTCTTTCAATTTCTCTTCCGGAGTGGTGGTGGCTGCCGCCGGCTGGCTTATATTTACTATCGCCCCATTCTTTTCCGGCAAAGTAATAGTTTCTGTTGTTTCGGGCAAATTAGCATTATTTGAAGCTTCTTCGGCATTTTTTGGCGGCTCTTGAGAATTATAAAAAAACATAAAATAAATAAAACCAATTAAAAGAATTAACCCGATTATGATTATGATAATACCGACTATTTTTCGATTCATATTTTTTGCTTATTTTTTTATTTTATTTGTTTATAATAATTATATTTCCATATCCCCCAGACCGCTTTCTGGCTGGCTGTCCGCATCGCCTTCATTTCTCCAGGCTGTCGGCGAATTCTTTCTTTGCTTCCTCAATTTCTAAAAGCTGCCGGGGGTCAGAGGTGATCAGCTGGTCTTCGGTGTAGGAAGCCACTACTTTAATGGCCGCATGCCTGGAACCGGCGAAAAAGATGCCTTCGCCTACTCCGCATTCAAACAATAAATATCTTTCTCCTTCGGTTAAAACAAAAGTCTTCTGCACTAAATCCATGGAAGCGGGAGATTGCTTTAATAAAAGCTGCAAAGAAGAATTGGTGACTATGGCCTGCCCGTAAATGGAAGTTAAAAAATCATTGACATCCTGGGTAATGGTGGTCACGCCGAGGTAATATTTGCGGCAGCGCTTGACTAGGGCAAAAATAAATTTCGCGCTGTCTTCATGCTGCATCAGCCACCAAGCCTCGTCAATGACTAAAATTCTTTTTTTCATCTCGCTACGCACCACGTTCCAAATATAATTTATAATCATATATATGGCTATCGGCCTTAATTCATCTTCCAAATCCCGGACAGAAAAACAAACCAGCATATTATCCATAATAACATTGGTTGGGCTGTTAAAAAGGCCGGAAAAAGTTCCTTCGGTATATTTACGCAATCTTAAAGCCAAATCAGCGCCCCCTTCCATGTCTTCCAATATATTCTGCAGATCGCGCATAATCGGCGGATCTATGCTGGATAGATCGCTTTCGGCCGTAATATCTTTTTTAGTATATGTCTCAATCAAGGCCCGATCAATAATAGAATCTTCCGCATGGGTTAATTCTCCCAGCATTAGCCTAATCAAGCCTTTAGCCGTAATAACCGCGCTCCTGATTATATCTCCGGCTTTGGAATCATCTCCGATAGAACGAGGCAAGTCAAAAGGATTAATCTTATTCTCCGAAGATAAAGATATGTTTATATAGGTTCCGCCGACCGCTTCTGATAAATGGCTGTATTCCCTTTCCGGATCAATAATAATCACTTCCGTACCCATCATTAAAGAGCGCAATACTTCTAATTTAATGGCATAACTTTTGCCGGCGCCGGAAGTGGCGAAAACAACCGAATTGGCGTTTTGCAAACTGAATCTATCAAATAAAATCAAGCTGTTATTATGCCTGTTGATACCGTATAAAACTCCATTATCGCTGGTGAGCTCCGAGGACATAAACGGGAAAGATGATGCCACCGGCGAGGAATTTAAATTAAAGGAAATAAATAATTCATCATTGCCTAGCGGCATGGTTGAATTAAATCCTTGCTCCGCTTGAAAGAGCACGCGTTTGGAAAAAACCAAACGGGCGCCGATAATATTTTCCACTTCTTCGGTTAATTTGTCCAAACTCTCTAAATCATCTGCGTAAATGCTGACATATAACGCGAATTGAAAAAATTTTTCCGTACCCTGGGTCAAAGCGTCGCGCAAAGCTTCTATGTCGCGCAAAGCGGTTTCGCGCAAAGGGTCTCTGGCCGCACCCTTTTCCGCGTCGGAAATAATTTGCGCTTCCAGGTTGCCAACTTTATTTTTTAATTGCTTTAATACTATCGCCGAATTAATAGGATAAAAAAACATAGAAATATCAAGAGTAGTGCTTAAATTTATAATCGGTGAAAACCAGCCGACGCTGATATACCGCGGATAATTAATAACAAACAGGGTTCTGATAAATTTCTCTCCCAACCTAAGGTAATTGGAATTGATTTTCATGGCTGAAGGCGCGATTAGATCCCTAACGGTTAAAGTGCCGCGCCGATAAGCCTTTTCTCCCTCAATCATTTCTTTGGTTAATTCTGTTTCTGCATAAATGCCTTTGGGGGCTGCTAAACTTCCAGCGGCTTTGGCTGCCTGATCTTTTTTAGCTTGTTTTTTAAATTTATTTAAATTAAACATATTTATAAAAACTGTAAAATTTTTTCATAAACGCCTTTTTTATTATCTATAAAAATATAATTAATTTTTAAAACGCATCTTCTTAATATCTACCATCTTTTGGTTAGCCGATGTGGTCGGATTGTAAGTATTATAATAAAGCTCAATCAAACTTTGGGTGTCCAATTCTACCGCGTTTAGGCCGATAGATGCCAATCCGGAAATTACATTTTCTACTCTCCGATTAAGCTTGGCCCGGCTTTGCAAGAATTTTTCCTCTTTTAATTTTATTATGCGGTTGGGATTAAAAACTTCAATAAAAGAAGATAAAAAATTCTTGCGATCGCTGATTATGGGGCTGTAGGATATGATTATATAAAAATGCTTGTTCATTATTTTTCCCAAAGCTATCAATTCTTCCAAATATCTGATATATTCGGTTGTTTGCATTTTTAAAAGCTCATTAGTTTGTTCTTTTTCTTTTATTAATAAATCGTTTAAATAATTTTCTATATTCAATTCCCGGGATTGAATTACGATTTGCAGGGGAAAATCAATATTATTTAAAAAACTGACATAAGCGGAGATAATGGCATTTTGTTCATCTTCGCTTTTTAATGAAAAATTTATACTGGATACTAAAATTACTGACCGCAAGGACCCATCGCGTATAAGCACCGTGTCTTTCTTTATTTCCGCTATATCCAAATAGCGCTGGGTAGAAGCGCTTACTTTATTTCTTGCTAAATTATTATTGGGCATAAATAATGCTGGCTATTATTAAATATTCGCGCTTTTTGAAGAATCTAAAATAATATTACTTCCTTTAGCTTCTCCTTTATAAGCCCCTTGAGTATCAACTATTAGGGATAATTCAGCTAATCTTGAAGTTATATTCTTGGCTGCGGGCAAATTGCTTTCTTTTATTAATTTTGTTCCCGCCATGTCTTGTTCGCGCTCTATTTCAATTTTTCTAAATGTATAATTCCAAACCCTCAAGCTCGGACGGCTTATCGTTTGCGCCAAATTCAAGACAAAAAAATGAAACGGACGGCTGTTAACTTTCACGAACGCGAAGGTAATGCAAATTATCAAGCTTATAACCGTTAAAAAAATAAACAGGGCAAAATCAGAAATTTTATAAAAAATAGCTATAAAAACCGCTTCCACTAATAATAAAATAAACTGCCGGGTGGTAATTGGCCCGATAATTTTATCTTCCACGTCAATAAATTGGGGAACGGTAAATTGCCGCATAAAATTTAAAATCTTAAGCTTTTATTTAAATCCATTATAGCTTCAAATTCTTGGCCGGTTAAATAAATATTATTTTTATCTTTTCTTTCCTCTATTATAGCATTAATCGGCTTGTTATTGCTAATGCTTTCTTGGCCGATGCTTAAATATAATTTATACAATGGGCTTTGGCGCCAGGCCCTTATCCCCTCTATTTTTTTCCCATATTCTTCCTCTTCCAGCAAGCTGATTTTTTCTTTTATTTTTTGAGCAGACAGGAAGGGCTGGTTGTTTATGCGCCTAAAATTAACCAGATTCATTGATCTTAATTCATCTATTGGGCCCATAACCCTAGGCATTGACTTTATGTCTTCCATTTTAATCTTGCCGATTAATTCTTTAGGGGGGCGGATATTTATAATACTTGGGTGCTCATCTATCTTGTTATTATTTTCCGGCTTGGAAATTATAAAACTGCCGGTAGCTTGCTTTTTGAATTTTTCTTCTTCTATATTTTTTTTAATCGGCGTGCTCTTTGCTATTTTCGGCAAAAGCGGAGCTAATTCATGGGCGGTATCTAATGTTCTAAAATTTTCATTATTTTTAGATTTTTTTAAACTTTCCTTAAAATTATAGGCAATGTCCCTTAAGCCAATATCTTTTATTAAATTTGTTTTAAGCTTTAACTCTTCCGGAAGCGGCGGATTTGGTATTGGCTGTCTATCTCCGGAAAAATTTTTCTGATTTACGTCAGCGGCTGTTTTAATATTTCTTTTCTTAATAATCTGATTGGCGATTAATATAACTTTATCAGTTGATTCCTCGTCAAAAGAAAGCCCCCCTTGTTCTATGGGCTTGATTAAAGATTCTCTCGTATCCACTCTATCCCTTATGCCCCTAACATAAGTTCTTATTATAGCTTTAAAGCGGCTGGCCAGCAATCCGCTACCAAAATTTATTTTAACTTCTTTGATAATTTCGTTTATTATTTCTTCCTTCTGCTCTTTATTAGAATGGGAAATCATGCTGCCGTCCATATTTTTAGCTAATTTTCTAATCTCTTCCTCGTCCTCGGCGGAAAAAAAGAAATTGGCTCCGCCTATTTTTTTGTCCGCTATATTAATCTTAGAAATCGGGATAAAAATATCTTTAGCCGATTGGCTCACCGGCTGTTCTGTCTTTGCGCTTTTAGCTCCCACCTCCTTAGGAAGCGGAACCTCACCGGCTTTATTAAAATAAGCCGATATTTCTGAAAAAACTTTTTTATTTAATTCATCCGCCAACGCAGCCGCTTTTATCTGATCTAATTTAAATTCCTGAATAAAATAATTAATCAGATTATTCGCGTCAATATCTTTAACCACCGCCTTTATGATGACAGCGGCTAAATTTACATTATATTTTTTTTCTAATCCGGCAATCATGGATAAAACCGCCGGCGTAGAAATTTTATCCCGCAAATCTTTGGGTAAATTTTTATATTTTTGCAAATAATCAAACATACTCTATGTCTTTTTTAATCTGTTTTATTAATTCGTCTTTATTCTTAAATTTTTTTATTTCCCTGATTTTCTTTATAATTTTTACTTTAATATTTTTATTATAAATATAATTGCTAAAATTTTTTATGTATAATTCCAGCGCCATGCCCTCGGCAAATGTCGGCTTGGCGCCATAATGCATAAGAGCCGAATAATTTTTCTTGGCCGCTTCCACGGCCACTAAATAAACTCCGTAATCTATGGCTAAATTTTTTTTGTCTAAATTAGCCGTCGGAAAACCGATTCTTTTTCCCCTTCCCCGGCCGGCAATTACTTTGGCTGCAAAGCTTATCATAAATTATTTAATTCCGCTTAAGACTGCTATCATTTCTATCAGCGCTTTAGCCGCTTCAAAACCTTTATTGCTTTTATTGTTTTCCGAACGTTTTTTGGCCTGATCTAAATTATAAGCAGTTATGACTCCAAAAGTAATGGGCAGATGATGGTCAAGCATTACCCTAAGGATCCCTTCCGAGGCTGTTTTGGCCACATATTCAAAATGAGCCGTTTCTCCCTTAATGACGGCGCCGATGGTTACCAGGCCGTTAAACTTTTTCTTTCGCGCCAAGGCCTGGCATAGTAAAGGAATTTCCAAAGAGCCGGGAACTGAAAATATTTTTATATTTTTAGAAAGAACTCCGCATTCTTGCAAGGCTTTTTGAGATCCTTTAACTAAATCATTAGTAATATTTTCATTAAATCTGGCTCTCACAATAGCTATTTTACATTTATGTCCGTCTAATTTTCCAAACTTATTATCTTCCATATTATTTTAATAATTTTTCTAAATATCTGGCTATCATATCCACCTCTATATTAACTTTACTGCCCGCTTTTAATTCTGATAAATTCGTTTCTTTTAAAGTATGCGATATCAAGCTTGCTTTAAACCAGTCAGCTCCAGCGCCGGAAATCGTTAAGCTTACGCCGTTCACTGATACCGAACCCTTGTAGGACAAATATCTAATTATATTCTTTGGAACCTTTATTATTATTTCTTTATATTTTCCTTTTTTTATTATTTTTTTAACTAAACCGATGCCATCAACATGCCCCATGACGAAATGGCCGTCAATCCGATCGCCGATTTTAATGCCTAGCTCCAGGTTTATTTTTTCTCCCGCTTTATAATTTATAAACTTGGTTAATCTTAATGTTTCCGGCATTAATTCAACAATAAAATTATCTTTATTGATTTTGATAATCGTTAAACAAACACCATCGCAAGCAATACTGTCGCCAATTTTTGATTTATTGATATAATTGCCGGCATTAATAGTAAAATGTACTTTTCCGGCTCGCTTATTAATCTTTTTTATTATGCCTGTTTTTTTTATTATGCCTGTAAACATAAAACTAAGCTTTACTTTTGTCTTTTTCTTTTTATCTCTTGGCTTAACTTTTCCGCCATGTCAGTATTTTCCCAGGTAAACTGTTTGCCATTCCGCCCAAAGTGGCCATAACTGGCGGTTTTTTGATAAATCGGCTTTTTCAAGTTTAATTTGGAGATAATTTCTTTCGGCCGGAAATCAAAATATTTTTTTATTAAACCAATTATCTTATTTTCAGGAATCTTGTTGGTATTATAAGTGTCAATATAAATGCCGACCGGCTCGGCTACGCCGATGGCATAAGCCACCTGCAACTGGCACTTGTCCGCCAGTCCGGCGGCCACTACATTTTTAGCCACATATCTGGCCATATAAGCGCCGCTTCTGTCTACCTTGGAAGCGTCCTTGCCGGAAAAAGCGCCGCCGCCATGGGCCACTGCCCCGCCATAAGTGTCAACTATAATTTTTCTGCCGGTAAGACCGGCGTCTGCCGGCGGGCCACCTAAAACAAATTTACCGGTAGGATTTATATAAAAATTAGTATCTTTGTCTATTAAATCGCCCAGAACATGCTCAATCACTTTTTCCCTGATATCAGCCCTTAATTTTTTCATATTAACCTTTTCGCTATGATGGGAAGAAACCACTACTGTCTCCACTCTCACCGCCTGGCCATCATGGTATTCTACGGTTACCTGGCTTTTTCCATCCGGGCGCAAATAGGGAAGGATGCCTTCTTTCCTGACCTGCGCCAGTCTTTTAGTTAATTTGTGGGCCAGGACTATCGGTAGCGGCATATATTCAGGCGTTTCATTGGTGGCATAGCCAATCATCAATCCCTGATCGCCTGCCCCCTGTTCTTTGTATTCGCCCTTGTCTTCTTCCACTCCCTGGGCAATATCCGGACTTTGCTCATGCAAAGTTACCAATATCCCGACATCATCACAGCAAAATCCGTATTCTTGCTTATCATAGCCGATATCCTTTAATACTCCTCTGACTATTTGATCTATTTTTACGTATGATTTTGTTTTGGCTTCGCCTCCCACCAAAACCAAACCGGTGGTATTATAGCACTCAATGCCAGCGCGGGTATCAGGATCTTGCTTTAACATTTCATCCAAAATGGCATCGCTTAATTGGTCGCAAATTTTATCCGGATGGCCCTCGGTAACGGATTCGGAAGTAATTAATCTTATATTTTTTTTAGACATAAGCTGTTAATTGTTAATTGATTATGTTCCAATTTCCCACGACTCCAGATATTTCTTTTGTTCCGGAGTCAATTTATCAATAGAAATTCCCATTGATTTTAACTTTAATTTAGCTATCCAATTTTCTATATCCTCCGGTATTTCATAAACAATATTATTAAATTTCTTTTTGGCTCTAATGACATATTCAGCCGTAAGCGCCTGAGTGGCAAAACTCATATCCATCACCGATGCCGGATGACCTTCGGCCGCGGCTAAATTAATCAGCCGGCCCTCGCCTAACAAATAAATACTTTTGATTTTTGACTTTTGACTTTTGACTTTAATTATATATTCATCAACATTATTTCTGACATTCTTTTTAAAACTTTTGGCTATTTTTTTAAGGCCAACCACGTCAACTTCAACGTCAAAATGCCCTGAATTGCAAACGACCGCCCCGTCCGGCATTAATTTAAAATGTTCAATTCTAATAACATTAATATCGCCGGTTAAAGTGCAGAATAAATCGCCGATTTTAGCCGCCGCGCGCATCGGCATGACAACAAAGCCATCCATAGCCGCTTCCAGCGCTTTGATATCATCAACTTCGGTAACGATTACTTTAGCACCCATGCCCCGCGCGCGCATGGCAAATCCCCGCCCGCACCAGCCGTAGCCGGCCACCACCACATTTTTGCCGGCAATCAGCATATCAGTCGCCCTGATAATGCCGTCCAGGGTGGACTGGCCGGTGCCGTATCTGTTATCAAAAAGATATTTTGTCTTGGCATTATTGATGGCAAATACCGGAATCCGCAATTTGCCCGATTTAGCCAATGCTTGCAATCTGATAACGCCGGTAGTGGTCTCTTCCAAACTGCCGATAATATCCTGGGCTTGATTTTTATATAAGGAATGAAGGAGAGATATTAAATCGGCGCCGTCATCAATAGTTATCCGCGGCTTGTGTTTTAAAGCATGCTCTAAATTGGCATAATAGCTTTTTTTGTTTTCTCCATGGACGGCGAAAACCGGTATTTTATAATCCTTAACCAAAGCCGCGGCCACGTCATCCTGCGTGGACAAGGGGTTGGAAGCGCATAATAAAACATTTGCCCCGCCGGCTTTTAAGGTTCTGGCTAAATTAGCCGTCTCGGCTGTCACATGCAGGCAAGCGGAAATTCTTAAGCCCCTTAACGGCTTAAATTTATCAAACCTTTCTTTAATCATATTTAAAACAGGCATGTCTCTTTCCGCCCAGGCAATCCTTTTTTTTCCTCCTTCAGCCAATTTTATGTTTTTTATTTTATAGTTCATAAAATGAATTATGAATCATGAATAGTGAATCATAAATTATAGTTTTCCCTAGATTTTTTAATTAATCCATTTATCAATTTATACCCATCTCTCCAGGCGTTTAAATCTGTGAATGATTTTATTTTACTTGATTCATTATTCATGATTCATGATTCTATTTATAAAATAATTTTTCTCCATAACTCTCCCTATACCTCCTCCTAACATCCTTCCATCCAAACCGATGCGCCTGCGTGCCTCTTTTTTCCACCGCGTAGGAAGCAACGGTGTTAGCTAATCTGCCAATTTCCTTTAATCCCATATTATTTGCCAGCCCGGCAATCAATCCGGCGCGAAAAGCGTCGCCGGCGCCAGTCGGATCCACAATTTTTTTCAGTTTAACAGCCGGTATTTTAAATATTTTATTTTTATCGTAAATTTCCGCTCCTTTCTTCCCCTTGGTTATTATCAGTATACTTACTTTATCAAGTATTTTTTTAGCTGTTTTTTTCAGTTTAACAGCCGGTATTTTAAATATTTTATTTTTATCGTAAATTTCCGCTCCTTTCTCCCCCTTGGTTATTATCAGTATACTTACTTTATCAAGTATTTTTTTAGCTGTCCAACCGGTTATTTTTTTTATTAAATCAAATTCATAATCATTGCCGACAAGCGCTGAAGCGCCGGCAATGCCGGCTAATAAAGAACTTTTTTTTAAGCTGGTAATCTGCTGTCCCGGATCATAAATATAAAAAATTTTATTTTTTTTATAAACCCGGGCATAATTCTCCATATCCTTATTATTCCCCGGGGAAATGATTGCTAATGTCATTCTGGAGCGGAGCGGAGCGGAGCGATAGAATCTCGAGATATTATTCACGCTACTAATACTTTCCAAAGCTCCCGGATTGAAGGCCGTAATCTGGTTATCGGCTTTGTCAGTAGTGATATAACACGAAGCGGTATTTTTATTTTTTATTATTTTAATTCGCGATATGTCTATTCTATTCTTAGCCAGCCATTTTTTATAAATTCCAAAATCTCTGCCAGCTGTTGCCAGTATCACCGGCCTTAACCCCAATAAAGACAAATTATAGGCAATATTGCCGGCGGTGCCGCCAAAGCTTTCGGTCAGGCCGTTAACCGCAAATGAGACATTTAAGATATGCGCCTTCTCGGGCATGATGTAATCCTTGAAATATCCCGGAAAATCCATTATCCGGTCATACACCAACGACCCGGATACTAAAATATTATTTTTCTTCTTCATAGTTAAACCCAATTTCTTTTTTATTAAGACCTTCTTCTTCCTTATTTTTTAATAAAATATGCAAAGCGGAAAAAATATCTTTTATATTTTTATCATGCTTGTTGTATTTATTTTCCAATTCATTAATTTTCTCAGCTAAATCCTGGGAAGAATTTATAATCCTGCTTACCATTACGAACACTCGCATTATGGCAATATTTATCTGAATGGCCTTTTTACTTCTTAAAATGCTGGATAACATAGCTATTCCCATTTCCGTAAAAACATAGGGCCGATAACGCTGGCCACCACTATTTGAGGTCACAATTTGTGACCTCAAATTTTTAAACTCATCTTCGGTTAATTGAAACATAAAATCCCCCGGAAATCTTTCAATATTCCTCTTTACCGCTTGATTAAGAACTTTTGTTTCAACTCCGTAAAACTCCGCCAAATCACGATCCAACATAACTCTCTGTTCCCGTATTAACAATATTTTATTCCTAATTTTTTCTTGTAAAATAATATCTGCCATTTAATTTTTATTTCCTAAAATTTTTAAAATATTTCTTATTACCGATTAAAAATATCTTTTTATTTTAATTATATTTATTTACCGACTATTATATTGGCCAATCGGCTAATATTTTAGCCAATCTATTTTTATTTGTTGTGACTTCATAATTCATAATTCTTTATTCAATTTCTCAATCTCCTCTTCAATCGCCTGGCACTTAGGTAAACTTAGGGTTATGCCATTCAAAGTATATACTCCAAATAATTATCCTGATTAATAATTTTATATTCCGCGTTTTTATAAGTTAAGAGCCAATCTTTCGGCGGCTTAATCTTGTCTTTTTTCCATTTAATTTCAAAACCGTAAAGCTTGCCGTCGCGTTCTTCAATTATGTCTATTTCCTGGCCGTTATATGTTCTCCAAAAGTATAACGAACCGTAAATATTGTCATATGCTAATTTTTTCAATCTTTCAGAAAAAATAAAATTTTCAAATAACTGGCCAATGTCATTCCTGTCTTTTAAGCTATTGAATTGCGAAATAACGGCGTTCCTGATGCCATTGTCCAAGAAATAATATTTGCCCTTTTTGGCAATTTCTTTCCGCAAATTACGGCTAAAACCCCAATGAGCTTTGATAATAAAGCTTTTTTCCAAAAGATCCAAATAACGGGCAACGGTTTTTACGTCAATAGCCAATTGAATGGCTAATTCATTTAAAGATACTGAATTGCCAACCTGAAAAGCCAATAATTTTAATAAATTTACTAAAGCTTTTGGAGATTTTATTTTTTCCAGCGCCAAAATATCTTTTAGCAAATAAGAATTCACTATTTCTTCCAAAATTTTTATTTTTTCATTTTTCGTGTCTGCCATTATTATCTCCGGGTATGCCCCGAAAACTAAAAAATCTTCCAGCTTCTGTTTTAACTCATAATTATTGAATTTCAACCTTAGTTCTTTTTGGGAAATCGGGTAGAGAATAATGGTATTTTTTCTTCCAGTCAGGGGTTCGCCGATTTGCCGCGACAAGTCAAAAGAAGATGAGCCGGTAGCGATAATAAAAATTTTCGGTAAATTATCTATTATAATTTTCAAGCCCATGCCAATGCCCGGTATTAATTGCGCTTCATCAATGGCAATCATTTCATAGCCGGCGCAATATTCAAAAATTCTTTTAAAATCTCTTGAGCCCAATATATCGGCGATTGTAATATTATCTCCTGTGTCAAATTTATATTTTAACTTTGTTTTATTTAAAAATCCTTTTAATAAAGTGGTCTTGCCGACTCGTCTTGACCCATAAATAATCAATGCTTTATTGGGTTTTAATATTTTTTCTATATTATATATTCTTTCAAGCATAATGAATTTGAAATTTAAGGAGTACAAATCCTAAAATTAATGATAATTTAAATATATCATATACATAAATTTTGTCAAATATTATGCTTAAAATACTCAAATTATAATAAAAATAACTTATATTAGCTAAAATATATTATCATTTTATTTTATATTAAATATAAAGTAAAGTCAAGCGGTATTTATATTAAACATAGAGTAATATGTACTTTACTCGTTTTATTCCTTATTCCTAATTTTTTTCGGCAAATTTAATATTACACCATAAATCCATAAATAATATTATCCAATTCGCTGTGATTTCTGGAAATAACTTTATATTCTTTTATTTTTAAGCTGGCGCAAAGTTTGGCGAGTTTTTTTTCGTCCCGTTCGTCCGGAGACACTTTGGCTTCGTACGCTTTGGCTTTATTTAAAATAAAGTCAATTTCTGATCCATTTTTACGCTGATAATAATTTAATTCACCTTTGAGCCTTAAATTTTGAAAAATATTATTTTCAAATATTTTGCCTTCATCAATTTTTCCCAAAATATTAAGTAGTCCTGAGTCGGCTAAATATGCCTTTGACGCTTGCCTTATTTCAGTGTCTTTATTGCGGCTAAACGGCCTTATTAATTTTATAAAATACGTGCCTTCCAAAAAAGACAAATAATTATTAACCGTCTCTCGGGCAATGCCCAGCTCTTTTGATAATTTAAAAATATCAAGTTTAGAGCCTGTCCTTTGCGCTAAAAGCAGAATTAAATCTCTAACGGCCGAAACATTCCGATAATCGCTTAATTGCAGAACTTCAAGCTGATAGTAAGAAGAAAATATCGCTTCCAGAGATTTCTTTTTTTCCGAAATATTTTCTTTTAAAACAACTCCGGGAAAACCGCCGTAGCGCAAATATTCTTCATAAAGAAGAGCGAAAATTTCGTGAGTGGCTTCGCCTATTTTATCGCTGACGGCCGGAACTTTTAACCGGCTGCCCTTAAACCGCAAGAATTCACGAAAATTAAGCGGATATAATTCAAAAATATATTTTCTTCCGGCTAATGATTCTGAAAAAAAATTTTTAAGATAATAGCTGGCCGATCCGGTTAAAAAAAATTTTATTTTATAATGGTCGTATAAATATTTAACAACCGACGGCAATTTTTTTGAAAAATGGATTTCATCTAAAAAAACATAAGCCCGCTTATTTAATTTCAACCCCCGGCTTTCAAAATCCGCCATTATTCTTTCATAATTTTTTTCTTCAAACAATTTCTGGTTTAATGGATTTTCAAGATCAATAAATAATTTATTGCCGGACTCAATATAATCGCTTATATATTCCAAAAGGGTAGTTTTTCCCACCCGGCGCATGCCCGTGATGATAATGGCTTCCGGCGAAGAAATATAGGGTTTTATTTGTTTGAATAAATCTCTTGCTATTATCATAATTCTATCTTACAAAAAGTACTACTATTTGTCAAGTATACTTTATAAATGGTAAAAATATAAATATTTTATTTTATGTTTGCCTAAATTTTTTAACATTGCTTGCCTTATTCATAATTCATAATTCTTTATTCAATTTCTCAATCTCCTCTTCAATCGCCTTCCTCTCTAAAGAGCCGACGGGGTAATCCGCTAAAATTTTTCTCAACTCATCTAATGTTCTTTCTATTTCTATCTTTTGGTTTTTGGACGCTCGAACTTCTGATGTTATTAATGGCTTTTTAGCTGATTTTTTAGGATCATATAAAACAACCACTTTCCCCTTATTAGTAGTTACTAAACGGCCATCTTTGGTTTTTAATAATAAATCGTCTTCAAACCCCTCTGGCGAAAAAGATGAAATATTTAAAAAATTATACAAAGCAAATAATCTTTTTAATACTTCTTTTTCTTTATCTGCCAATTTACTAAAATACGGACTTTGAAAATAATTAGCCCTAGCCAATGAACCACCGCCTTTTAAACTTGTATGGACAATATAATCTTTAAGCCAATCCACTACTGTTTTTAATTTTTTACTGCTATCTATTTCAACTAGCTTGATAATTGTTTCCTGGTTTTTTACTATCGCGTCTTTTAATATTTTTTTGCAACTATCCCTGTCTGTTATATGCAAAAATATTAATTTTTTTCTAATTCTCTCTGTTATATCCAGCTCCTCTAAATTTAAACCGATGGCTATGTTATCTTTCAATAATTCAACAATTTCATTTGTATGTAAAAAGGGAATAATAAGAAACCTCAAAGCTATAAAAGCTTTTTTCAACATAGAATCATTATTGATTAATCGCATATCATCGATGCTGATTTTCTTCAATATTTTTCTGGCATTATCTTCATCCAAATAAAAAATCAATTCCTCGGCTTGTTTGATAAAGTTATTTAAATCTATCATATAATTTCCATAATAAAATCATTAGACATTTTGATCTTCATCTAAAGCTTTTTTCATTTCTTCCAAACTATCTAACTTTCCGCTTTTTAGCTTGGTTTTTATAAATCCGCCGAAATATTTTATTAAATCAGCTTGCTGGGTATCGCCTTCTTTGGCTACCTCGACAGCTAAAGATTTTATCTGTCTTAAAAGTTTGGGATTTGAAGCTGCTTTAAAATTATCCGGCCTTAAACGTCTTATTTGCTCTAATTGATGCGCGGTTATATTACGCAATAACGTTTCTCCCTCGTCTGTTAAATAAGCCGCGGCGCCGTTAACATCCTCCGCGAACCAGGAATCGGGGTGCAGGTTTCTTGCCCAAGCTTGGCTTTCAAAAGTTTTAAGCTTGCTCGCTCCGGCCATTCTTCGCTCATCGCTGGCATGCAGTCTGCCGTCTTTAAAAGTCATTTCGTCATAGGTATGACCGCCAGTAGTCTGGTCCGCTTTACCCATAGCATAAGTTATGGAATTGCCTTTTTGAATTCCAATTTCTCCAATGCCAGCGGCGATTTTCGCGCCCATACTTTTATTTAATCCTAATTCGCTGAACATTGACTGTATCATGGCCTGGGCATTGGCGGCCGTCACAGGATTACTTCTAAAATCATCTTTGAGCGCCCCGACATTACTCTCATTCAATCCATTAACGGTTTTACTTTTGGCTAATTTTTCTAATAGGCCGTTGCTTTTTGTCATTAAACTTATCATTCTTCTATCTTTAAGAGATTCATTTATATCATTGTTTTGCGCCAACAGCCTAAATCCACCGACAACTTTACTGGTTTCCCCTTTTTCAAAAGACTTTATTACTTCCTCAACAATCGCCCCGCTCTCATCGCCCGTAGATCTTCTTAATTCACTCATGGCGCTATCATATTGTTCTTCAGCCCCTCTTTCACTAAACACATAACCAACGCCTGCTCTTTTAGCCGCTTTTTCAGAACCCCATTTTCTGCCAAAAATTGTCGCCCGTGGATCTTCAAGAATGCTAGCTTGCTTCTCGTTTTCTTCTATTATTTTTTTGTCTTTTTCTTTGTCTAGTTTTTCCGGCTCATCCAATGACACCATATCATAATGATACTGCTCATTGGCATATTTCTTTTTTTCCTCTTCAGTGGTAAATTCCGGCGGAGCATTTTTAATATAACTAGCCAACATCTGAGTCCGTTCACTTTTATATTTTTCTTTATTTAACTTTTTATCCTCATCATCCAATCCTGTATTTTCGATCCTCTCGCCTGATCTGCCCGCATTAAATCTTAATCTGGCAGCTTCTTCTTTGTCTCTTGTTATGTTGCCCGTACTTTTCTTAATGGCCCTATATTGGTCTATACTGGTGTATCTATTAACTATATCATGCCAAGCTCCACTAACTGGCCCACCGGTTTCTTCACCAGTTTCATACTTTTGCAAAGCTTGCGCCCGGGATGCATCCCAACCTTTTTTGATTTGACGATAATTCAAAGATTTAGCATAATATTTTACTCCTTCTTTGCCGAATATACGCTTTTGTAATTTCATTTGCGCTATATCTAAATTTCTGCCAGCTGTAAAAGTAAGGTCTTTTGCCCCCCTTCCAATTTCACTTGCCCCTCTTTTCAACATTCCCGAAGCTCGGCTTTGCAAACCCTTAACCGCGCCGGTACCCCAGCTGGCGCCGATTCCACCGATCTGGGATGATACCATTAGGCCGCCGACTAATAAACCTATAGCGATTAAAAAAGACATAAAACTTTTATCTGTAAGCATTTGAGTTAATGCATTTGTATCTGGTAAAATTAATGTATCACTTGAATTAAGAAATGCTAAATTAGAAAATTCACCTGACCGCTGTATTGTTATAAGAGATAGCCAAATAAAAAAAGCTAAAATCGGACCGTTAACTAAATATTTAGTAAAATCTCCCCAATACTGGGCAGAATATTTCTGTCCGCCGGGAAAGGTGCTTAATAAAAAAGCCAAGGGCGATAAAATAACATATATCCAAAGCATTATTACTCGCATAACAAAAACAACTAATATCGCCAGCATCGTAATGGTGGCAATTATTAAAAAGAGTACAGCAATAATCATAGCCGCAACTGTGTTGGTAAGATTTAATTGATTAGTGCTATCAGTCCATGTCGCAGAATTTTTTGCTACTTTAACATATTCATCCACTCTCAATAAGTTAACAAAATTACCCCCACCGTCAGAAAAAGCTTTAACAAAAGTAGCCATTATAATTTGGGAAAAATCAATAAAAATACCACAAATCATTTTAGAAAAATTCACCAAAACAGCCATTATTAATAATTTTGGCAACATTTTTTTTACATTATAATTTTCTATCCTTAAAATTGTGGCAAAAGCAATTATTAATAGCACTAAAATAAAAAACATATTAGCCAAATCCCTGACAATTTTCCAAGCTTCACTTATTGATTGTTCATTAATAAAATTATTATAATTTGTAATAATTATTATTGCTTTTATAACCACGGTTAATATTAAGCCACAAATAAGAATAAATAAACTTGCTATCCAACCAACCACGGTTACCACAACTTTATCAATCGCTCCAGCCCAGCAAATATTAAATACACCAAAAGATAATATAATTAAAAAAAATATAAAAAAATTATTTAATATTTTTTTGTTTTTTGAATAAAATTCTTTCATTTAATTAAAATATTATTTATGCGTACTAAGGGTTGGTTATCCATTCCCAAGTGCCAGTTATTCCATCTACTGTTTTAAAAATTATACTATTCGCCAGCCATACTATTATGGCTATTATGCCAAAAATAATAAAAAATATTAATAAATCCAAAAAAATCAGACCCATTTTTTCCGCTATGCCGATTGTGTCGCCGGTTGCCCGGCCGGAAATTGATTTAGCTTCCGCCAGCGGCAGCCATTCATGGCCTAATTTGCAGAAAAGCCGTTCGCCGAAAACAAATGACAAAAACACATGAAGATTTATCCATAAAATTGACGAACCGAAAGAGGGTATTATGGCCAGCCATGCCCACCGGAGCATACGGCCGGTTGCTTGGTTTACCGGGCTGACGACCTTATTCTCCACCATCTGCCTGGTCTTCTCCTTTAAATCAAGCGCTCTTTTGGCGGCCGCCATTTTCATCCTCAATGACTGGTACCGCCCGGGCTGGTCCTCTTCCGCCTTTTCTTCCTCCTGACCATCCCCCTGCCTCAACCGCCGGGCGGCCAAGGCCTCCTGGGCCGGGCCGGAGAGAGTTTGATTTCTTAATATGGCTTCGTCTATGCTGGACATACAATTAATAAATTCGAAATTCGAAGCACGAAATCCTAAACAATATCTAAATTCAAAATACGAATTACCAAAACTTTTAAAAAATTATAATTAATTTATTCCGATATTAATAAATACGAAATTCGAAGCACGAAATCCTAAACAATATCTAAATTCAAATTTTCAAATATTCAAAACAAAACTGTTTTAGATTTCGAATTTTCGTCATATGAATTTGTTTGGGATTTCGGATTTAGTGCTTCGTATTTTTATTTCTCGAATTTTTTTAAAATTGAACCAAAAATCATCGTTAATTCCCCAGCTTCTTTTATTAAAATTTGTTGTTCTTTTGCTAATTCTTGATTATTATTAGCTTCAACAAGCATCAGCCAATATCTGCTTTCTTTTGCTTCTTTGCGGCAAATTTTTATTCTCATTATAAAATCTTTTTTGCTTAATGATTCGTTGGCTTCAATATAATTCGCTCCCACCGAACCAGAAGATCTGATCACCTGCTTGCCGTCTTCAATATTTGCTGTTATTCTTAACAGCTTCTTCACAAAACTCCTCACCTGCCTGGCAAATTTAAATGTACGTTCTTCTAAATCATATTGTTTTGAATTTCTTATTTCTGTCATTTGAATTTGTTTCGGATTTAGATATTCGAATTTCGGATTTAAAATGTCACTACTATCCAGCCGTCATTAGCCACGGCAGTTTCATCGCCGAATTTCTGATAAATACTGCAATCATTTTTTCCGTTAGGCGTTTGCGCCATCGCGCCGGTACTGTCAATCTGGCCGCTACACCAGTCCCAATTGTCTTTAATATTAATTTTCGGCTGAACCAGGCAGCAATCCTGGCCAACCGGGCAGGGATTGCCGTTGCCAACACCATTAAAATTATTAACCGGCCCTCCGTTCAAACCGCAATAAACATTATTATTATTTAAACCCTGGTCAACCGCCCTTTTGCTCTTTAACTCCCAATAACCGTACAAATGGTAGAGCGAATGGGGCAAATTAGCATTCGGCTTGTCGCGCATCTCCACTCCGCTCATAACGGTCTGGGTATTGTCTCCCCAATCAATATTATACATTATTAAAGGCAATTGCTGGCTG
>Ga0210016_1001340_pt1 | contig 22914 bp, 12 predicted proteins | sample CryGeyCG2014_300_FD_185454 | JGI IMG/M metagenome (GOLD analysis project Ga0210016, IMG submission 185454) | Groundwater microbial communities from aquifer - Crystal Geyser CG02_land_8/20/14_3.00 (SPAdes) (version 2) | ecosystem: Environmental > Aquatic > Deep subsurface > Groundwater | place... | reverse complement strand
CCATAAATAGAAATTTGTTGTGCCAAAAAATACGGATTTATCTTTGGCTATAAAAGTGGTGTTATTATGAATATAGTTAATGGTTTCATCGGCTATAACCACATTTTGTTTGGTAGTTGTAGTGGTTTCGTTTCCTGGATTTTTTCCGTAAGGTGCCTCAATCAAAATATCGGACGCACTAAGATTATGGTATTTTTTTTCTATCGGATTAAAATAAGAAAAGTTGAGATTTGGTATTTTATATTTGCCTTTAAATTGCGGAACAATGGTGTATTGATTGTAAACGGTTCCACTCATTCCTTGTAAGCTTGTAACAATTTTTTCTTGGTGGTCGGGTTCGTAAACTTCTAAACCATTTGGCGTTACTAGTTTAGGCAAATCAACTAATTTGAGATTTCCAGTGCCTTGCAATTCTACTTTAACTTGAGCGGTTTCGTTTAATTTAAGCGTGGTTTTATCGGTTGTAACCAAAAATTTAAAATTGCCAACAGCGCCCGAAAAATTTTCAGGCTTTCCTTCAAGCGGAAGGGCTTTTACATCAATAATTTGTTTGCCGGTGCTAACCACATAATTGATGTTATTAAAAATCATATTGCCAAATAAATCACTCCTGCCAATGGGAACGCCGGCGGTAATCTCAATTTCCATTGGGTCTAATATCAATTTGCCCGACTTTTGCGGAATTAAAACTGATTTTTTTACCACCACATATTTATGAGCTTGCCCTTGATAAGTGCCATCTTGAACCTCTAAGTTTTCTACAGGCATGTCTTGATTCCAAAAACCGTTAAAGGCTGGCGATTGTGTTTCGCGGGTATTGCGAACACTCACCTTATTGATGTTGACATAGAGTTTATAAACCACACTAATACTTTGACCGATAAACGGATTTCTGTTAGATACTTCGGCTACCAAATGAATATTTTCGGAAGCAACATATCTTGGATCATTGGCGTCTTTTGGAATGTTAACCGCATCGGTAACCGTAATTTTTAAGGCATTCGATTTGATGATTCTTCCATTGTATTCAATGCTTGCAGAGGTAATGTTTAAAATTCCTTTTTTTGTTGGCTGAATAATGTAACTGTAAGTTTGACTAAACGAAGTGCTTCCGTTTATCATTGAGAAATTAGTTGCTTGACTTGGGCCAGCTAAAACAGTAAAATCTTTAAAACTAGGCGGTATAAAGTTGTCAGCACCTTGTTTATCTATGGTGAAATCAATTTTTAAACGCTCGTTTAAGCCAACTTTAAAATCGCTTACCGAGGCTTTAAAGGTAACCTGAGCAATGGCTCCGGCAGAAACCAATGTTAAAGCAAAAAGGATGTAAAAATATTTAAAACTGCTCATTTTCATTTAATAGCTGCAAGTAACACATTTTAGGTAAAAACTACCAATCTTTTTCAAGTTTTGTTTTATCACCTTTGACGCGTTTGGCATTCATTTTTTTCTGTGTTTTTTTCTCTTCGTTATTCATCGCCTCTAAAAGCTGTTGCATTTTATCTGGCGACATTTGTCCTTCTTTAGGCTGTTGTTTTTGTTGGCTTTTATCGTTTTTATTTGGGTTGTTTTTGTCTTGGTCTTTATTGGGGTCTTTTTTGTCTTGGTCTTTATTATTCTTGTCGTTATCCTTATCCTTGTCGTTGCCTCCTTTATCTTTTTGATTTTTTTGGTCTTGATTTTTTTGGTCTTTATTGTCCTTCTTGTCTTTATCTTTATCCTTATCCTTATTTTTGTCTTGATTTTTTAATTGTTTGTCGAGTAGTTTTTGAGCGAGTGCCAAATTATAACGCGTATCATCATCTTTAGGATTGTTTCTAAGTGCTTCTTTATAAGCTTCAACGGCTTTGCTGTATTGTTTTTCTTCCATCTGCAAATTTCCAATATTGTGATTGGCTTCGGCTTTATCAATTTTTGAAGTTGCTAATTTGGCATCTAATTCAAATTGAGGCAAGGCATCTTTGTAATTTTTTTGTAGATACATTGCGTTACCCATATTAAATGAGGCTTTGCCATAAGCAGCATTTTTATCTAAAGCTCTTTTATAAAGCGCCTGAGCTTCTCCATAATTTTTAGCTTCAAATTGTTTATTTCCAGCTCTTAACAAAGTTCGCGCTTGCGCAATAGCCAATTTGCTGACCTTTGGTTGCTGCGCTTGCTCCGGCTTATTTTGAGCTAGCATCAAACTGCAAAAACCGATAAAAAATAAGGATAACTGTTTTTTCATTTCGATTCGTTAAATAAGTCAATTTTTTTAAGCCACTGCGTTTTTTTCTCAAACAGCAAACTGTCAAATATTAAAAAGAAGATGGCAAGGCCGATAAACCATTGAAATTGGTCTTTATAATCTGAAAACTGTTTGGATTCATATTCGTGTTTTTGGGCATTTACAAGCGTTTCTTCCATAAATTTTACAGGCGTATTGGTTAAATTTCCATCCATATAGCTGCCGGCTCCTTCGCTGGCAATGGTTTTAAGCACGTCGGCGTGGCGTTGTGTAATAACAACTTCTCCTTTTTGATCTTTTTTGTAGCCTGCAAAAATGCCATTTTCCCTTATTGGGATGGGTTTGCCAGTTTCTGTTCCAATGCCGATGGTGAATATTTTTATGCCTTGTTTTGCGGCCGTTTTTGCTATAGATTCCGATTGGTTTTCGTGGTCTTCTCCATCCGATAAGAGTACTAAATATTTATTAGTTTGTTCTTCGTTGTCATAAAAAGTCAAGGCGCGATTTAGGGCTTCGTTAATGGCAGTGCCCTGTGACGAAACCATATTGGGGTCGGCATTTTGCAAAAACATTTTTGCGGCCGCCATATCGGTGGTAATGGGCAAAAGCGGATAGGCACTTCCGGCATAAACAATAATTCCCACGCGGTCGCTTCCCAGTTTATCAATGATTTTAGCAATGATTTGTTTGGCTTTTTCTAAACGATTTGGCGCAATGTCTTCGGCGAGCATACTTTTAGAAACATCTAAGGCAAAAACTACATCAACACCCTCACGCTTAATAGTTTCTAATTTTATTCCCATTTTTGGATTTACCAATGCAATGGCTAAACACACCAATGCCAAACTAAGGCTGATGAGTTTTAAAACCGATTTAAACAAGGACTTATCAGGACTGAGTTTGTTGAATAGTGCCACACTAGCAAAAGCCTTTTGGCGGCGTTTTTTTATCCATAAACTGATGATAAAAAAAAGAACCACCACCGGGATGATAAACAGTAAGAGAAAATAAGAAGGTTCTTCTAATTGATACATTTTTTTAATTTTTTTACACCAAACTTCTAAAAATAGTCTGCCTTAAAAACACTTCTATTAACAGTAATAAACCAGCAAATAAAACAAGCATTCTATATTTTTCGGAATAATTATAATATTTAAACGCTTCAATTTTAGTTGTTTCGAGTTTGTTTATTTCTTCATAAATAGCTTCAAGACTTTTGTTATCGGTTGCTCTAAAGTATTTTCCTTCGGTTTGCAAGGCGATATATTTTAATAAAGCTTCATCAATTTCAACTTTTGCATAGTCAAATCGCAATTGACCATTAGGGTCTTTTGCTACCGGAAAAAGCGCCATTCCATTGGTTCCAATGCCAATGGTATAAACTTTAATGCCTAAGTTTTTAGCCAGTTCGGCTGCCGTTCTTGGATCGACAAAGCCTCTGTTGTTAACGCCATCGGTCAACAAAATGATGACTTTGCTTTTTGCTTTGCTATCCATTAACCGATTTACTGCCGAACCTAATCCCATGCCAATGGCCGTACCATCTTCAAGGTCGCCCCACTGTAAATTTTGAATGGTATTTATAATGATGCGTTTATCGGTGGTAATGGGCGTTTGCGTAAAGCTTTCGCCGGCATAAACCACAATGCCAATGCGGTCGTTAGTGCGTTCGTTTACAAAACGTTCGGCAACTTTTTTCAAGGCTTCCAATCGATTTGGTTTTAAATCTTGCGCCAACATACTTCCCGAAACGTCAATTGCCATAACAATATCAATACCTCTAGTGGTCTTTGATTTTGTGGTTACAGCAATATTGCGAGGTCGCGCCAAGGCAATGATTAGTATGCTCAATGCCAATAAGCGCAAGCCGTATAAAATAGGTTTTAACTTTGGCAGGATGGATGCTTGCTTTTTAAAGGCTTTGATGCTCGATATTTTTAAAGTAGCTTGGTCTTTTTTTCGCGACTTAAAAAACCAAAAAGCTAAAAAAGGAATGATTAAAAGCAACCACAAAAATTTGGGGTTTGTAAATTCAAAGTTAGCCATTTGCCACCTCCTTTTTTTCTTTAGGTTTTAAGCCATTTAAGATAAATTCGGCTACCAATCTATCGGCTTCAGCCTGATTTAAATTGGGTTTGTATTTGGCGAATTTTACCAAATCGGCCGATTTTAATAAGTCGTTCAGTTTTTCAATTGTTTGTTTATCAATCTCTAAATGACTTGATTCATTAAAATCGGAAATGGTTGATAAAAGCTCATCGGAAGTAGATTCTAATGCGGGAATTGACAAATCTTCCTCAATATAGCGACGGATGATATCGGTCAACTCAATATAAAACACTTTTAATTGTTGCGATTTTATCAGTTGTTTTTGATCTAATGCCTTTAAGCGATCCATGGCAATAATAAAAGGTGGAACGATGCGCTTTTTGATAATTCTAATTCCTTTTTTTCGCAATAGCAAGTAAAGGGCAAGGGCTAAAAGGGCCATTACACCAATAATCCACCACAAATAAGGACGCGCATCAATCAAGGCAAAAGGTTCATCTTTAATGGTTTTTATGGGAAATAACGGTTGCTTTAAAGTATCCACTTTTACCGTTCCTACATTGATAATGATAGAATCAGTTAAATATTTTTGATGGTTGATGAGGATTTCTTGTTGCGGAATAACCCACCGACCGCTGTCGAAACTGGTCAATAAAAAGCGCTTGATTAGCGTTTGGTTTAGGGTGTCGACCGGAACAGAATCTAAAACCTCAATTTTACCTAGTTTATCCTTTAACTCCGGAAAGTGCACTTTGCCCAACGGACTTACAGTAAATGACAGGTGAAATTGCTCACCTATGCGAATGGTTGTGGTGTCAATACTGGTTTTTAGCACGGGCTTTTCTTGCGAAAAACCAACTGTAAAACAGAATAATAGCAGAATGATATGTAGATTTTTTAAACTCATTTAGCACCTTTTTGTTTAAAATAGAGCAATAATTTTTTGACGTAATTTTCAGTCGTTTCAGCGTTTATAAATCCTGCGCCACTGTGTTTAAAAGCAGTCTCAAAATAATTTTTTTGTTTTAAATAATAGACTTTATAGGCCAAGCGCACTTTGTTAGAAGCCGTATTTACCAATAGGGTTTCATGAGTTTCGGCATCAAACATAGGAACCATTCCGAGATTTGGGATTTCTGTTTCGCGCTTATCAAAAATCCGGATGCCGGTTACGTCGTGTTTATTGCCAACAATTTTGAGTGTTTGCTCGTAATTTTCATCCATAAAGTCAGATAAAATAAAAAGAATTACCTTCTTTTTGGCTACATTCGACAAAAATTTTAGTGCCTCAACCAGGTTTGTTTTGGTGCTTTTTGGATGAAATTCAACTAATTCACGTATAATTCGCAACACGTGTGAGCGCCCTTTTTTGGGAGGGATATACAGTTCAATGTTATCAGAAAACAGCAATAATCCCACTTTATCATTATTTTGGGTTGCCGAAAAAGCGAGTGTTGCAGCGATTTCGGTAATGATTTCTTTTTTAAATTGATTGGTAGTGCCAAAATATTCAGAATGGCTTACGTCAACCATCAACATCATCGTCAGCTCGCGTTCTTCCTCAAAGACTTTAATATAGGGTTCGTTGTAGCGCGCCGTTACATTCCAATCAATTGATCTAATATCATCCCCATAACTATATTGACGCACTTCGCTAAAAGTCATACCACGCCCCTTAAAAGAACTATGGTATTCGCCCGAAAATAGATGATTGGATAAACGCCGTGTTTTTATCTCAATTTTACGAACCTTTTTAAGAATTTCTTTGGTCTCCATAAGGGATTAATGCACTCAATTTAGATACTTAAAATGCAAAATTTAAATTGGTTAAATGGTTTAGCTAAAGCTGAATTAAAACCCTCAAAATTAAGGGACTTCAATTTGGTTTATGATTTTTTGAACAATATCTTCAGAGGTAATATTTTCGGCTTCAGCCTCATAAGTAACCCCAATACGGTGACGTAAAACATCTAAAGCAACAGCTCTCACATCTTCAGGAATGGCGTAACCACGGTGTTTTATAAAGGTGTAACACTTAGTTGCCAAGGCTAGATTGATGCTGCCTCTGGGCGATGCACCAAAACTAATTAAGGGTTTTAATTCGGCTAAGCCATATTTTTCGGGATAGCGTGTGGCGAAAATAATATCTAAGATGTATTTTTCAATTTTTTCGTCCATATAAACTTCCTGAACAGCCTTGCGTGCCTTTCTAATCTGTTCGATAGAAACAACCGCATTTATCTGATTATAACCGCCATTTAAATTTTGGCGCATAATGGTCTGTTCATCTTTAATTGAAGGATAATCAATAACGGTTTTTAACATAAAACGGTCAACTTGTGCTTCGGGAAGTGGATAAGTGCCTTCTTGTTCAATAGGGTTTTGAGTTGCCAATACCAAAAAAGGATTGTCTAACTTAAAGGTTGTATCGCCAATGGTAATTTGACGTTCTTGCATGGCTTCAAGCAAAGCCGATTGCACTTTTGCTGGTGCACGATTTATTTCATCGGCTAATACAAAGTTTGCAAAAATAGGTCCTTTTTTAATTGAAAATTTGCTGTCTTTTATATTGTAAATCATTGTTCCAACCACATCGGCAGGCAATAAATCGGGCGTAAATTGAATACGGCTAAACGAGCCTTGAACGGCTTTGGCAAGGGTGTTTATAGCGAGTGTTTTAGCCAAACCCGGAACGCCTTCTAATAAAATGTGGCCATTTCCTAGCAAACCGATGAGCAAACGCTCAATCATGTGTTTTTGCCCAACAATAACCTTATTCATTTCAAAAGTCAGCAATTCTACAAAGGCGCTCTCTTTTTCAATTTTCTCATTAATTGCGTGGATATCTACTTGAGTATTTAATTCCTCCATCATTAAAATAGTGTTATTAATTGTTAAATTCGGATAGCAAAATTACTATTTATAATAGTATGCCTTGTTAAAATTTGGTTAAACCTAAATTTATTTACAAAAATTTTAACGCACTAAACGCATCAATAAACAATGATAAAACCTGCTATATAGACAAATTTTTCATGTCAATATTAAAATAATGTTAACAAAACTTTGTTTTTAATAAAAATTAAATAACATTTGCCCTACCTAATATAAAAAAATTATATGAAAACAAAACTATTTATTAAAAGGGCATTTCTGTTCTTTTTGTTTATGATTCCACTTGGATTGCTTGCTCAAACGGCAAAGGGTAGAATTATTGACACAAAAGGCAATGCCATTCCTTTTGCAACCATTGTTGAGAAAGGCACAAGTAACGGCACAACTGCCGATGACAACGGAAATTTTAATTTAAAAGTTTCAAAGTTGCCAACAACCCTAGATATCTCTTCATTGGGATATGTAAGTAAATCCGTTACCACTACAACTGGTGAAGAAACCATAACCCTACAAGAAGAAAATGTAGGATTAGATGAAGTGGTATTATCAGGACTTGCATCAAATGTTAAACGAGCCAATTTAGCGAATACCGTAGCCACGGTATCTTCTAAAGACTTGGTTGGCGCTACACCACCTCAAACCTTAGATGGTGCCTTGGCGGGTAAATTCACGGGAGCTGTTGTATCTTCAAACTCCGGTGCACCGGGTGGGGGATTGTCTATTAAATTGAGAGGGGTTACCTCTATTAATAGCAACTCACAACCACTTTACATTATTGATGGTATTTATTTGGATAACTCTTCAATTGCCGGCGGTTTAAATGTTGTTTCTGCCGCGGCTGCCGGAGGTAGTGCTTCAAATCAAGACAATCCATCAAATAGAATTGCTGATATTAACCCAGATGATATTGAAAATATCGAAATTCTTAAAGGCGCTTCTGCAGCCGCTATTTACGGTTCAAGAGCTGCCGCTGGGGTAATTATTATTACTACTAAAAAAGGCAAAGCGGGCGATACTAAAGTAGATGTTTCGCAATCTTTTGGATTTAATGAAGTTATCAATTTGCAAGGAACTCGGCCTTTTACCGAAGCTAGCGTTTTACAATTTTTTGGCGCAGGTAATGTGGCCTTATTTAATGCCGCAAAAGCGAGTGGCCAACTTCATGATTATGAAAAAGAACTTTATGGCGAAAAAGGATTTATTACCAATACAAACGTTGGAATTAGCGGTGGTAATGAAAAAACAACTTTTTATACCGGATTTACGCATAATGACGAAGACGGCATTGTTAAAAACACCGGCTTTGTAAAAAGTTCTGCCCGAATTAATATTGATCATAAAATTAATGACTTTATAAAAGTATCGATTACAAGTAATTATATTACTTCAAAGGCAGATAGAGGCTTTTTTAACAATGATAATACCGGAACAACTATAGGCGTTTCGCTAGTTGGCACACCGCCTTGGGCTCAATTATTTCCTGATGCTAATGGGGTTTATCCAAACAATCCTTTTGGCGCTTCTAATCCGCTACAAACACGTGATTTAGTTACAAATAATGAAAAAGTAAATCGTTTTATTACAGGTGGTTCAGCCGATATTAGTATCTATAGAGATGATCATTCTGATTTAAAAGCAATCGTAAAAACCGGATTAGATTATTACACTTTTGCAACAAGAGCTATTTTTCCTAAAGATTTGCAATTTGAATCGGTTAATGGTGGCGATAATGGCGTTTCAGTTCAAGGAACAACTGAAAACAAAAACACCAGCTATTCAGCATTTTTAGTTCATAATTACCGAACTGATAACAATGTAAATTATAAAACCCAAGCTGGGTTAACAAAAGAAACTTTTTCTAGAAATTCAATTTTATCAACCGCTAAAGATTTAATTGGATCTGAAACAAATCTTGATCAAGCCGGGTCTTTACAAGTTGAACAAACTAGACTTGATCAAAAAGACGCGGGCTTTTTTGCTCAAGAAGAAGTCAATTTTAAAGACCAGTTTATAGCAACTTTAGGTATTAGAGGTGACAAATCAACTAATAATGGCGATGCTAACGAGGTGTTTTATTATCCTAAAACTTCGCTTGCTTTAAACTTGCACAATTTCGACTTTTGGAAATTTGATAAAATTAGCCAATTTAAAGTGCGCGCAGCCTATGGAGAGTCAGGAAACTTTGCACCAAATGGCGCTTTATATACCTCTTTTGGAAGTACAACCATTGGTGGAGCTGGTTTAGGTATTACCTTAAACGGTGTTTTAGGCGACTTAAATATTAAACCTGAACAACAAAAAGAATTCGAAACGGGTTTTGATTTAGGACTTATGTCTAATAAAGTGAATTTGTCTTTTACTTGGTATAAAAAACAAGTTGATGATTTAATCCTTAATGCTAGTACAGAACCTTCATCAGGCTTTACTTCTAAATTTGTAAATGCCGGTAAATTGCAAAATACAGGTGTTGAAATCGGGTTAAACATTGAAGCTTTTGATACAAAAGATTTTAAATGGAATTCTTCGGTTAATTTCTGGACTAACGATTCTAAAATAACCAGACTAGATATCCCTGCCTTTAACTTAGGTGCATTTGGGGCTACATTAGGTACATTTAGAATTGAACAAGGCAAAAGTGCTACCCAAATTGTTGGCATTAGCGAAACCGGTCTAAAAGTTCATGGAGATGCAGAAGCCGATTTTCAAATGTCATTTAACAACAACCTCGTTTATAAAGATTTTGAATTATCTTTCTTGTGGCATTGGAAACAAGGTGGCGATAACGTGAACTTATCAACCTTATTATTCGACTTAAATGGAACCACGCACGACTTTGATGCTAAAGGACTTGACCCTTCTGGAACCCTCACCAATGGACCATACAGAACAAGCAGACTTGGCGTTTCGGCCGATGTATTTGTGCAAGATGCTTCTTATTTAAGATTGCGTGAAGTTGGTTTATCTTATAACATTCCAAAAGTTAAATTAGAACGTTGGTTTGGAAAATCAATCTCAGGTGCAAAACTTGGTTTTTCGGGACACAATCTTATCAATATATTTAAATATAATAGCTACGATCCCGAAGTTTCTAATTTTGGTTCAAACGGAATTTCAACAGGTGTTGAAGTATTACCTTTTCCATCTTCTAAGAGGTTCATGTTTCATCTAACAGCTAATTTTTAACAACTTAAATACCTAAAAAATGAAAATAATAAATAACATTAAATTTATATCAATTGCCGTTTTCGGGTTGCTGTTGTATTCATGTGATTTTGATAATGGCACAGATTTAAACGGTCCTAGTGTTGATGCGATTGCCAATAATCCTTCACGTGGTGATATCGCCAGCTTAGCCGCCGGTGTTCAGTCTGATATGAGAGTTAGACTCGGTACTTATCTAGATGATTGTGGTGTAGTTGGTAGGGAATACTGGCGTTTTGCTAGCTCTGATCCACGTTTTACTGCCGATTTATTAGGTAGTGGGTCATCCGTTTTAGACAATAACACCTTTTATACTACCGCTCCTTGGGGTGCAAGATATCGAACAGTTAAAAGTACAAATATCTTAATCGCCGCTGCTGCTAATGCCACTACCGCTGGTTTTTCACCAGCCGAATTGAGCAGCATTAATGGGTTTGCTAAAACCATTCAAGCCTATGAACTCTTGATGAATTTGAATTTACAATTTCAAAATGGAATTCGTGTAGATGTTAGTGATATCAATAATTTAGGTGCATTTTTGGGCTATCCTGAATCGCTGACAGCCATTAAAGCTTTATTAGATGGTGGGGCAGCCGATTTAACCAATGGCGGTTCTAAATTTCCTTTTAAATTATCTGATGGATTTAACGGTTTTGATACACCGGCAAATTTTAAGAAATTTAACAGAGCACTTGCCGCTAGAGTAGCCTTATATCAAGGTGATAAAACCAATGCGCTATCGGCACTTTCCGAATCTTTTTTTGATTTAAATGGTTCAATGACTGGTGGTGTTTATTATGTATTTGCAAACAGTGGTAATGACATTGCCAACCCCGTTTTCAATGCTTTGAACTCATCAACCGCAGGTGCAAGAATTGTTCAACCTAGTTTTATAACCGATGCCGAACTTGGCGATCTTAGATTAAATAAGGTTGTTCAAAGAGATGCGCCTTTAACTTTAGATGGTTTAACTGGCAATTATGACGCTTGGGTTTTCACTTCAAACGATGCTCCAATTCCTATCATCCGTAACGAAGAGTTGATTTTGATTTATGCCGAAGCAAACATTGGTACTAATCTCGTTCAAAGTCTTGCCGCTATCAATAAAGTTAGGAATATTGCAGGTTTAACCCCTTATGCAGGGGCTACCGATAATGCCTCTTTATTAAACGAAGTGCTTCATGAAAGACGCTATTCGCTTTATGCCGAAGGTCATCGATGGATTGATATGAGAAGAACCGGTAAATTGGCGCAATTGCCTTTAGATAGACCGGGGGATGATGTTTGGGAACAATTTCCAAGACCGCTTACCGAAAACTAAATCAAACTTTTTTTTAAATTTAAACCCCGAGCCAAATGGTTCGGGGTTTTTTTATTTTTTGATATTATAACACTTTAATATTGCTCCTTTTTATTGGGGAAATCAACTGATTTTACATCGGTAATGTATTGTTTAAACGCCGTGCTCATTTCATCGTAAATATTGGCGTAGCGTCTTAAAAAGCGCGGTTGAAATTCTACTGTCATTCCCAACATATCATGCGTTACCAAAACTTGTCCGTCAACACCGCTACCTGCACCGATGCCAATAATCGGAATTTTTAAACTCTTTGCAACCTCCTCAGCCAATTTAGCGGGAACCTTTTCTAATACAATGGCAAAACAACCCAATTGTTCAAGCAATAAGGCATCTTCTTTTAATTTTTTGGCTTCATCATCCTTTTTAGCACGAACGGTATAAGTACCAAATTTATATATAGATTGTGGTGTTAAGCCCAAATGTCCCATAACGGGAATTCCGGCTGATAAAATTCTTGAAACAGACTCTCCCACTTGGCTTCCGCCTTCTAGTTTAACGGCATGAGCGCCCGCCTCTTTCATAATTCTGATTGAAGATTCAAGCGCCAATCTTGAATTGCCTTGATAGGTTCCAAAAGGTAAATCTACCACCACCAAACAATGTTCAATTGCCCGCACCACCGACGAGGCGTGATAAATCATCTGGTCGAGCGTAATGGGCAAAGTGGTTTCGTGTCCTGCCATCACATTGGAGGCTGAATCACCTACCAAAATAATGTCAATTCCTGATTGGTCAACAATTTTTGCCATTGTATAATCATAAGAGGTTAACATAGCAATTTTTTCATTATTAGCTTTCATTTCTAATAACGATTTGATGGTAATGCGTTTGTATTCTTTTTTGGCTGCGGACATAGTCATTATTTTTAAATTGAGTCTTTATTATCTGTTTTACTTATAAAGGATGGAAATAAATAAGGGGCAAATGCTTCTACGGGTTTATATAAAACGGACTTGTTAAGGGTTTCTGGTTTAACAAAAGGAATGTGATTGATGAGTCTGTTAAAAAATAGGATAACAAAGCTGAGTATGAGCGCTACTTTTAAAGCGCCAAACATAGCCCCAAAAATTTTATTTGCCAATCCTAAAGCCATGGTATCGGCTATTTTATCTAAAAGTTTGCCAATTATAATCACAGCAGTAAGGATGGCTATAAAAGTGATAGAAAAGGCAATAATATGAATGTATTTGGCATCCAAGCTTAAATGTTTTGAAATGAAATTGGTAGCGTAATCAGAAAAATGAATGGCTCCATATAATCCTCCCGCTAAGGCTAATAGCGTGGCAATTTCAATAAAAAAACCTTTCATAAAACCTCTTACCAGTCCAAATAATAGAAGAAGTCCTATAACAACATCAATCGTATTCATATTTTTTTTAGCAAAGATAACAATTAAGTAAACGGTTTAATTTACAAACAAAATATTTAAAGGTTCTTGCAAATAAACCAAAATTTTTGCAGCAATTTTAAAATTCAAACTCGCCATTGCCTCGGCATATTGATTGATTTGTATTTGATGTGACTCCTTTGGTTTGCCGGTTTTATAATCAATTATAATAGCTTGATTATCATTTATTATTAAACGGTCGAGCCGATAAATTTGTTTTTCATTTGTTACAATTTCACACTCATTATAAACGGTATTGTTGTTTGAAAAACAGCTTTTTAATAGCGGATGGTTTACCAAACCGCTTAACAAATCCTTAAAATTTAAAGCCACTTCTTGACTTATTTTTCCTGTTTTTTGGTATTGATTAACCGCAATATTAACATCGTCTGCGGTTTTTATTTCGGCTAAAATATCGTGTAACAAGGTACCATAATCGGCGGCATCTTGCTGTGCCTCACTCCAATACTTTGATGCATTTGTCACGATTTTAATGTTATGACTATCCCAATCGGTTGAAATAGAAGTTAATACTAAGGTTTGATGGACGTCTATTTTTTCATTTTCATTTTGCTGTAAACGCTTGCAATTGCCAAAACAATAAGTGCGTTGACTAGCTTGCCAAAGCCGATTTGTTTTTAAATAATCCTCAAATATTTTGCCATAAGTAATGCTTATAGTCGTTGCCGATGGCGGCTCCGTAATGATGTATAATTGCTCTACAGCCCTTGTCAAACCTACATAAAGTAAGTTCATATTATCTAATTCTAAGGCTATTTTTCGTTGGGCATAAAGTGCCTGTCCAATACGGTCAGTTTTTTCAAGTTTTTGTCCACCTTCTAATAAAATACTTTCAAAATTGTTAAAATCAGCTGGGTTTTCAGGATGATACCATTCTGTTGCATTTTTATCACTATAAATATTTTCGTTATTCGGAAAAATAACAATTGGAAATTCTAAACCTTTGGCTTTGTGGATGGTTAAAATTTGGATGGCCTTAGTATTTTTTGAGGAGACGATGCTTAAATCAGCTTTTTTCTCTTCAAAGAATTCTAAAAACTGCTGCAAGCCTCCTTTTTGTTGTTGTTCAAATTTCAAAACTTCTTCTAAAAAGAATTGAATGTAAGCATCGGATGTTTTTACCAATTTAAAAGCCCTAACCAAATAAGTAATAGCTTGATAAATTGCCAGTTGGTTAAATTTTGATTCCTTAAAATCAATGCCAAAAGTTGCCAAACTTCGTTGTAATTCGGCCTTTGATTGCTTGGTTAAGTCGGCCAATAAATCGGCTAAATCTATTGGTATTGCAAAATGCTGATGTAAAAAACCAAGAGCTTTAGCCAAAGATTTTTTGTCGATTTCTTGCACCAAATACCTTAAAAAGTTAAGACAAAAGTCAACGGATTTTGACTGGTAGAGCAAGAGTGAATCGGAACTTACAATTTCATAGCCGGCTATAGATAGGTTTTTGGCAATTTCAACACCCGTTTTCTTACTGCGCACTAGCACACAAACCTCACCAAAATGATACTTTGGATCAAGGTTTTTTAAAATTTCTAAAATTTTATCAGAATAGGTCTCTTTTTCGGACTTTTCTTTTGGGGATTTTTCTAAAAAATCAATCTGAACATAGCCTCCTTTTTTAGAATTTTCATTTTGGTTCGTTCCAAATTCATATAAATTTTTGTGACTTTCGTCTGATAAATATTTAGCCGAATTTTTAAAAAACCCATTGTTAAATTTGACAATTTCGCTATAACTTCTAAAATTTGTATCTAATGCTTTAACTTCCTTATCAATAAAAAAAGGATTTTCGACTAAAGGCGCTTCATCACCTTTTGTTTTGCTCAAGCTTATAAATTGCTGGGCTTTGCCACCGCGCCAACGGTAAATAGCTTGTTTGGCATCGCCAACCAAAAACAAACTACTATCACCTTGATGCAAAGCATTGCCAATTAATGGAATGAGATTTTCCCACTGAAAAACCGAGGTGTCTTGCATTTCGTCAATAAAAAAATGACTGTATTTTTCTCCTATTTTTTCGTAGATAAAAGAGGCCGGTTCATTTTTAAGATGATTTCGAATGAGCTGGTTAAACTCAGAATTTAGCCTAATATTATGGTCAATTTTATAAGTTTCGACGCATTTATTCAACTCCGATAAAACCGAAAGGGGGATGAGTTTTGTGATAATTAATTTGGCTAAAACATAGTTAGCATATTGTTTTGAAAATAGGTTTTCTACCTCTGTAAAAATATTAAGTAAGTGGTTTGAATGCGCATCAATGGCTGCTTTATCGGCTAAAGCGGTGTCATTTTTATACCATTTACTACCGGCAATATTTTTAGCTAAACGGCCTTCAAAGTTTATAGTTTCAAAATCACTGTTAATGAGCTTTTTTAAAAAATTAGGAAAATCTGATTGTAAAAATGCATTTGAACTGATGCCATTAACAGTTATAATATCAAGCCCTTTTTCGCCCAAAGTAGCGGCCTCTTTTTCAAAAGTTTGGATGCGTTTGTGCAAAATTTTATGAAGGGTGCTAAAATCGGTTAAGGTTTTGTTGTTTAAGGTTTCAACTTCTAAAATGGCATCTTCATCGGCTAACAAATTAGCGATGTTATTTAGGGCAAACGTTACATCCCACGTTTCATCTTGTTGCCATTTAAACAGAGCAAAAAGCAATAGAACATTGGTAATATTTTGATCTTTGCCAATCTTTGAAATTAATAAGTCAACGGCATTTGTCAAAACGTTTTTGGTATTTAACTCCACTTCAAAATTCAAGCTCAAGCCCAAATCGAAGGCAAAATTCTTGATTAATTTATAGGTAAAGCTATCAATGGTAGTAATTGAAAACGCCGAATAATTATTTAGTATTTCATTGAGCACTAAGCTTGCGCGTTGCTGTAATTGATTTTTACTTATTGACGTTTCCTCACAAAGTTGCAGTGCCAAGTCGTTAAAAGCACCATCAGAAATGGCTTTCAAATTTGATAAAACGCGCGCTTTCATTTCTTGAGCTGCTTTATTGGTAAAGGTAATCGCTAAAATTTGTTTAAACCGATAGGTATTTGGGGTGCTTAAAATAATTTTAAGATACGATTTTACCAGTGTAAATGTTTTGCCACTTCCGGCAGAGGCATTGTAAACTTGAAATGAAGCGAGGTCTTTCAAAATAAAAAATTTAGGGCAAAGTAAACATTTTGAGACTATTTTTAAGGATTTTGTTTTTTATTCTAAAGGCGCTCTAACAATTAACAAAGGAATGTTAATTTTATGTCTAACGGCGCTAATAGTCGTTCCAAAAATGAAGTCTTTAAACCATTTATGACCGTGGGAACCCAATACCAGTATATCGCTATCAAAACTTTTTACCAATTTAGGAATGGCAACTTTAGGGCTTCCATAGCCTAAGTTTGTTGTAACATCATAACCCAATTGGCGAATAGATTCGGCATAATTATCGAGCACTTTTTGATCGCTAATCGCTTCATAATCTACACTATCATCACCATAAACAATAGCTACTACACTTTCAACAATATGAATAAATTGATAACGTGTATCTTTATCACCTAAAGCTAAAGCGTGCTGCAACACGTTATTATCAATATCGCTAAAGTCGAGTGCCAAAGTAATTTTAGAGTATTTTGGTTTAATTATATTTTGAGGCGCTTCACTATTGGAGTGAAATCGCCGTGTTTTTTTATCGGCATTCTTTTTTATTAAGGGCACAAAACTGATGTATAATAAAATACCAAAAACCAATAGCAAAATAGGAAGCATAAAACCAAAAAGCACTAAAGGATGTTCGCTTGTGGTTAACCATGTTTTGAGTTCTTCGAAAACTAATTTTGCATTTAATGAGATAATAATTAGGGCGATAAACCAAGAAATTAGCTTGGTTATCGGTTTAATGGCGAAGTCTAACATCAGTTTTTTATCGCTAACAAAATGAATCAATGGAATCACTGCAAAACCTAACTGCAAACTCAAAATTACCTGACTTAAAATCAGCAATTTTCCGGTATAAGATTCTCCAAAATAGAGCAGTACAAATATAGCAGGAATGATGGCAAGCAAGCGCGTAATCATGCGCCTAGCCCAAGGCTGAATTCTAAAATTTATAAAACCTTCCATAATAATTTGACCAGCCAAAGTTCCTGTTAAAGTAGAGCTCTGCCCGGCAGCTATTAAGGCGATTGCAAATAAAATTGGTGCAAAATCACTTCCTAAAAGCGGTGCTAACAAACGATGTGCATCTTGAATTTCTGAAACCTGATACATACCAATTTTGTAAAAAGTAGCGGCTGCCAAAATCAAAATGGCGGCATTGACAAATAATGCCAAATTTAAGGCTATAGCCGAATCAATTAAATTAAACTTTAGCGCTTCCTTAATTTTAATCTTTGTTTTTGTGAACTTACGGCTTTGAACCAAAGAGGAATGCAAATATAAATTATGTGGCATCACCGTTGCACCAATGATGCCGATAGCAATATATAGCGCCGCTTCGTTTTGTAAAGAAGGTATAAAACCTTGCATAAGCTCAGAAACTTGAGGCTTTGCCAAAATCATTTCAATAAAAAATGCCGAGCCTATTACGGCAACTAAAGCTAAAATAAAAGCTTCCATTTTACGCATCCCTTTATTGATGAGAAATAATAGCAAAAAGGTATCTAAAAATGTAAGGGCTACGCCCCACAATAAAGGAATGTTAAACAATAATTGTAAACCGATGGCCATACCTAAAACTTCGGCCAAATCGCAAGCAATTATGGCTATTTCGGCCATTATATAAAGGCTAATATTTACAAAAGGTGGGTAGCTTTCTTTGCAGGCTTGAGCTAAATCTCTTTGACGCACAATTCCTAAACGCGCACTTAAACTTTGTAACACAATTGCCATAATATTCGACATGAGCAATACCCAAAGTAAGGTGTAACCAAACTGGCTGCCTCCTGCAATATCGGTTGCCCAATTACCTGGATCCATATAGCCAACACTTATTAAATAGGCAGGACCCATAAAGGCAAATAATTTTTTAAAAAAGCCTTTTTTATCGGTGGTATCAACAGTTTGATGAACTTCTTCTAATGAGTTTTTTAAATTTGGATTCATTGTTTATTGACAATTATATTGAGAACTAAAGTTTGTGAAATTAGAATATTTTGTTTGTTTTTCAACGAATGCATTTAATTTTATTCGTGTATTCGTAGCAAATTTTAGTGCAAAATACAAATTAATTTTGGGTGTATCATCTTAAAAATAACTATAAAATGCCATAATTATTTACCTTTGAAATAAAAAACCACCGATGCAAAACCAAGCTCATTTATTCTCATTACCTGCCGATTGCACCTATCTTAATGGCGCTTATATGTCGCCTTTATTGAATAGTGTTGCAAAAATTGGACAAGAAAATCTTTTAAAAAAGCAAAATCCCACTCAAATTAGTGGTTCCGATTTTTTTATCCACACAAAAACGTTAAAGCAAAAATTTGCCCAATTAATTGAGTTAGATGATTATGAGCAAATAGCTGTAATTCCCTCAGTTTCTTATGGTATGGCTACGGTAGCAAATAACATTGTGCTAAAATCTGGTGATGAAATTGTACTATTGCAAGAACAATTTCCCAGTAATGTGTATGTTTGGCAGAAGTTAGCCGATAAATACGGCGCAAAAATTGTTTTTGTAGCCGCCCCAAAAATTGAAAAAAATCGCGCGCAACTTTGGAATAAAGCCGTTTTAAAAGCCATTAATTCAAAAACTGCTGTTGTTGCTTTGCCTCAAAACCATTGGGCTGACGGCACATTGTTTGATTTAATCGCCATCCGTAAAAAAAGCAGCGCCCACCATGCTTTATTGATTATTGACGGCACACAAAGTGTTGGTGCTTTGCCATTTTCGGTTGCCAAAATTCAACCCGATGCCTTGATTTGTGCAGGATATAAATGGTTATTGGGCGCTTATGGTCTCGGTTTAGCTTATTACAGTAAAAACTTTAACCAAGGAAATCCGATAGAAGAAAATTGGATTAACCGCTATAATAGTGAGGATTTTACGGGTTTGGTAAATTATGAATCGCGCTACCAACCAAAAGCCGGGCGCTATAATATGGGAGAATTCAGCAATTTTGTTTACACCCCAATGTTGACGGCCGCTATTGAACAAATTTTGGAGTGGAAAACCCAAAATATTCAAGATTATTGTCAACAAATCGCTGCTAAAGCGGTAAATGAACTTCAAAGTTTAGGCTGTTTTATTGAAGATGAAGCCTTTCGCGCTAAGCATCTATTTGGTATTTATTTACCTGATACTATTGATATTGAAAATTTAAAAGCCAGTTTTAACAAACATAAAATTTTTGTTTCCTTTAGAGGAAAAGCCATTCGGGTTTCGCCAAATATTTATAACACCAAAGCCGACTTTGACAACCTGTTAACTTGCTTTAAAGAAGTCATTTCGTAAAATATTTTAAATTACCTGTCCTTAATTACATTTTTTAAATAAGCAAGACTGGCTTATCTTTGCCAAAATTTAAGCCGATTTGAGTCTCAATAAACTGGTAGCCGCTCTCGAAAAAAACGAAAGAGTTGATGCCTTATCTCAATCCATTCTGTTACCTAACAACCAAATTAATATTTCTAATTTGGCAGGCTCAGCCTTGTCTTTTGCCATTTCTGGAGCTTTTAAAAAAAGTGAATTACCTTTTTTAGTCATTTTAACTGACAAGGAAGAGGCTGCTTATTACCTCAATGATTTAGAACAACTTATAGGTGATAAAAATGTGCTATTTTATCCAGATTCTTACCGCCGACCTTATCAAATTGAAGAAACTAATAATGCCAATATATTATTGCGCGCCGAGGTTTTAAATCACATCAATTCCCGAAAAAAGCCCGCTTTAATTTTGAGCTATCCCGAAGCTTTATTCGAAAAAGTGGTTACCAAAGCCGAACTCAATAGAAACACCCTCAAAATTGAAGTCGGCGACGAATTATCGCTCGACTTTATCAATGAGCTGCTTTTTGAAATGCATTTTGAACGCGTTGACTTTGTTTCTGAACCGGGACAATTTGCCGTTAGAGGTGGTATCATTGACGTTTTTTCCTTTTCTAATGAAGAACCTTATCGGATTTCGTTTTTTGGCGACCAAGTAGATAGCATCCGCACTTTTGACGTTGAAACACAATTATCTATTGCTAAAATCAACAAATTGAGCATTATGCCCAATGTTGAAAATAAAACTTTAGAGGAAAAACGCGATTCCTTTTTAAATTACATCTCTAATAAATCGGTAGTTTTTGTAAAAGACCAACCATTTTTAGCGAATAAATTAGATGATTTGTTTTTAAAGGCTCAAGAAACTTTCAAAAGTTTAGACGGTTTGCTCACGCCTTTGCAACCCGAAGAATTGTTTTGTAACGGATTGACCATTAATTCGCAATTAAAAGGGTTCACTTTAGTCAATATCAGCTATTCTGAATCAAATTCCGGGGCACAATCAAACGCCAATAAGCACCAAAAAACCATTGCTTGGCACACCAAACCGCAAGCTGTTTTTAATAAGCAATTCGATTTGCTTTTAAACGATTTAAATGCGCACACCAGCAACGGATTTACTAATTATTTGTGTTGTACAAATGAAAAGCAAGCCGAGCGATTTCACGATATTTTTAAAGAGTTAGACACGACCATTCAATATAAAACGCTCGTTTATCCACTTTATCAAGGCTTTACAGACCAAGATACTAAAATTGTTTGCTATACCGACCATCAAATATTTGAACGCTATTACAAATTCCGACTCAAAAACGGATTTGCTAAAAAGCAAGCCATCACTTTAAAGGAGTTGACTAACCTCGAAATTGGCGATTATGTAACGCATATTGATCACGGCATTGGCAAATTTGGCGGCCTTCAAAAAATTGAGGTTGAAGGCAAAACACAAGAAGCCATTAAATTAATTTATGGAGACAGAGATGTGCTTTATATCAGCATTCACGCGCTTTATAAAATTGCCAAATACAATGGCAAAGACGGCATTGCACCCAAACTATTTAAGTTAGGCTCAGGTGCTTGGCAAAAATTAAAACAAAAAACCAAAACGCGTGTTAAGCAAATTGCTTACGATTTAATTAAGCTTTACGCAAAACGCAAAATGCAAAAGGGATTTGCTTTTAATCAGGATACGTATTTGCAAGACGAATTAGAAGCGAGCTTTTTATTTGAAGATACACCCGATCAATACAAAGCCACACAAGATGTTAAAGCCGATATGGAGCATGAGCAACCTATGGATCGGTTGGTTTGTGGCGACGTGGGCTTTGGCAAAACCGAAGTTGCCATTCGCGCGGCTTTTAAGGCGGTTGATAACGGCAAGCAAGTAGCCATTTTAGTGCCTACTACCATTTTGGCATTTCAACATTTTAAAACCTTTGCCGAAAGACTTAAAGATTTTCCGATAACGGTTGATTATTTAAATCGCTTTAGAACTTCTAAAGAGCGTGCTCAAGTTTTAGAATCATTGCAAAACGGAAAAATTGATATCGTAATCGGCACACACCAGTTGGTAAACAAGGCTATCAACTTTAAAGATTTGGGGTTGCTCATTGTTGACGAAGAGCAAAAATTTGGTGTAGCCGTAAAAGACAAACTCAAAACCATAAAAGAAAATGTTGATACCTTAACTTTAACGGCAACACCAATACCAAGAACGCTTCAGTTTTCACTGATGGCGGCGCGCGATTTATCGGTAATAAATACGCCGCCACCTAATAGACATCCCATTGAAACACAGGTTATCCGCTTTAGCGAAGAACTCATTCGCGATGCTTTGCAATATGAAATTTCGAGAGGCGGGCAGATATTTTTTATCCACAATCGGATAGAAACCATAAAAGAAGTGGCAGGCATGTTGCAACGCTTGTTGCCCGATGCCAAAATTGGCATTGGTCACGGTCAAATGGACGGCAAAAAATTAGAGCAATTGATGCTCAGCTTTATGGACAATCAGTTTGATATCTTGGTTTCGACAACCATTGTTGAAAGTGGTTTAGATATTAGCAATGCCAATACCATTTTTATAAATAACGCCCATAATTTTGGACTTTCAGATTTGCATCAAATGCGCGGCAGGGTTGGACGCTCAAACAAAAAGGCATTCTGCTATTTAATAACACCTCCATTTCACGCAATGACCGATGAGGCGCGCAAACGCATTCAGGCACTTGAGCTATTTTCCGATTTGGGAAGTGGTTTTCAAATTGCGATGAAAGACTTAGAAATTCGCGGAGCAGGTGATTTATTAGGAGGCGAACAAAGTGGATTTATCAATGATATCGGATTTGAAACCTATCAAAAAATATTGAATGAAGCTATTGATGAACTTAAAGAAAATGAGTTCAAAACCCTTTATAATGAACAAGATAACGAAGATAAATTGTTTGTAAAAGACGTTCAGATTGATGCTGATTTTGAAATTCTGTTTCCCGATAATTACATCAATGTGATAACCGAACGCTTAAATTTATACCGTGAACTCAACGACTTAAAAGATGAACAAGCTTTGCTTGCTTTCGAAAATAATTTGATAGATCGGTTTGGGGCTTTGCCAAAACCAGTTATAAATTTGATGGATAGTGTGCGGTTAAAATGGCTGGCTAAACAACTTGGAATTGAACGCATTATTTTAAAAAAGCACCGCTTATTAGGTTATTTTATTGCCGACCACAAAAGTGGCTTTTACCAATCTCAAACCTTTAAAAAAGTTATAGATTATATCAAAA
>Ga0210016_1001339_pt1 | contig 22920 bp, 24 predicted proteins | sample CryGeyCG2014_300_FD_185454 | JGI IMG/M metagenome (GOLD analysis project Ga0210016, IMG submission 185454) | Groundwater microbial communities from aquifer - Crystal Geyser CG02_land_8/20/14_3.00 (SPAdes) (version 2) | ecosystem: Environmental > Aquatic > Deep subsurface > Groundwater | place... | reverse complement strand
AACAAATGGCGTGGGAATCAACACTGCTAGTCCTCAAGCCGATCTTCATATAAACTGATTGATGAAACTTACTCCTACAGATGCTCCTACTGCATGTGCTACAATATGAAAATGATGAGTAATATGAAAATGATGAGTATATTTTGACAATTCGTTGTCAGAACCATGCTATTGTGATTGAGCCAACTGGAAACAATTTGATGGCTGAGGCAACTGTTAAAACAGTCCTTTGGTAAAATATATGTCATTTTTCCCTTTGCAACATATCTCTAAAATCCGTTCCCTCTCAATACAGGTTGAAATTTGTGGGGAGATCCTTATAAGAAAGATGTTTTATATGATAATATACATCATGAATACAATAACTATCACTAAACGCAATTTTATAAAGATGATACCGCAAATGTATAAATTTGTTGATTCTTATCCTGAAGTTGTTTTGATGCCTAAAAAATCTGTTGATATGTCTGCGTATAAATATGTAGTTTCTTGAAAAGCATCAAAAAAAAGTGAGAATGATGCAGTTATAAAAAATAGAACTCAGCTCAAAAAGTATTTATCTCATCTGAAATAATAGATGATTCTTATCCCGAAGAATAGGTAGGCAAGCCCAGCCATAGGCGGGTAAACTTAGAGTGAGGGTATTTTATATTCTAATTTTACCTTATGACCACTATAACCGTACCTCAAACAATAAAAGCTCGTCCAGATCAAATAATACGTTTGGATACATTTTTCCCGTGAAAACTTAAACCATCTGGAGTTTGGGTAACTATTACCCCCTTTTATCAAGACGATATAGATTTTAGGGAATTATCAAAAGAAGAAATTACTCCTGCTATGCGTCAATCTGTAAAAGAAGCTAGAAAGATAAAAAAGCATTTACTTTGTGACTTGTAGTTAATGAAATTGCCGAAATCTATAAGAGAAACGTCGTGAGTAAGGGAATATTTGCAATCTAGAAATCTTTTGTCTCAATATCAAAAAAATAAAAATTATATCATTTATGGAATATCGTGATCAACGGATTTCAAAAAGAGAAAACCAAATGGTTCGTGAATGTGGTCTTTTCGTATCACTAAAAAGTTTAGAGCTATCGGATATTTTGATCAAGAAGGTGATTTTATAGTCACCATGATTGATGATCATCAGTAAGTGATCATTTCTGTGGTTCGCTAGTGTTGCAGGGTTGAAATTTCTTAGGAAATCCCTACCATAGGTAGGCAAGCCCAGCCATAGGCGGGTAAACTTAGAGTGAGGATAGATGAGATATCTATAAAGATATATAAGTTTTTATTCCATATGTTTTTCTTATGCAGCACAAACTTACCAAATGAGCACAATCTTGCTATGATATCGAGCTTGTTGTGACTACCGAAGATCAAGAAAAATCTAAAGAAAAAATTCTGAAGAATTTTCAGAAAGATTTGGAATTACCTGGATTTAGAAAAGGACACGCGCCTATGGATAAGGTGGAAGAAAATGTGAAGCCTGAATATCTTGCCGTTGGAGTCTACGAAAACCTCATCAATAGCGGTCTTCAAGAGCTCATCAAAGAGAATCCGACTATCAGATTTATCTGAGAACCGTATGATGTGAATCAGAAAAAAGCAACATCAACTAACAGTGAACAACTAACAACTAACAGTAAAAATGAAGAGAAGGGAGATACGATAATTACGCTTAAATTGGATATATTTCCTGATGTGGAAGTAGTCAATGAAGACTGGAAAAAACATAGTCTGAAAAAGATTGATAACGCGGTCAAACAAGAAGAGATAGATGATGCTATGGCCCGTTTAAAGAAAAATTATGCTGATTACAAAGACGCTGATGCAATCGCATTGGACACTATCTCCAAAGTCGCGCTTGTTTATCTTGATAAAGACTGAGTTGAAGTTGATAAGTGACATACCTACGTCGGAGAGTCAGAATTCGGACAGAAGATGTCTGATGATAAAGATCAGAAGATGTCTGATGATGAGAAGTTTTTTAGGGAGACGTTTTTGGGGAAGAAAAAAGGTGATGAATTTACTATCAAATATGATACAAAAAAAATCCCTGAAGTGCTTTTGAGCAAAAAACCTGACCCCGCTAAAGACGGGGCTGGCATTAAAGTGGCAGAATTGAAATTCACTATCCAGGATGTGAAACAGATTATCTTGCCTGAAATCAACGATGAGATGCTCGAAAAATTGTTCGGTAAAGAATCTCAAGTGAAGAATGAAAAAGATCTTATCGGCTTCATAGAGACGTCTATCGCTGAACAGAAATTTGAACAAGAACTCATGAAACAAGTCGAAGACTTGCTTAACGCAGTTAAGGGAAAAAATCTCAAAGTCGAAGTCCCTCATACCTTGATAGAGGAGGAATCTAAGAGCAGAGTGGCTAATCTTGAGAAAAGATTTGGCACCAAAGAAAGAGTTGATGAATATTTCAAACAGATAGGTGAAGAAAAAACCAAACAATTTATGGAAGATATCAAAAGAGCTTCCCAGGAGAGTTTGGAGAAATTCTTTGTACTCCAAAAGCTAGTTCAGTTGCTCGAATTACAAATCAATCGAGAAAACCCGGGACATCTTGAAATAGAAAAGAAATTATATGAAAAATTGATGAAATAAATTTTACCCTCCTAAATCCTCCCTGCAAGGGCGGACTTCAAAAATGTTCCTTCCCCTTCCCGCACTTCTGCGGGACAGGCTCCGGGGAGGTTAGGTGGGGTAATATGTTTAACACTTAAAACTTTTGTGTATGTGAATATTCTTTTTCATCCGTGATTTGCTGATATTCCCTTTTCAACCGAATAAAAAGGAGAATAGATTTTGACAATTTCTCAAAATGTCGTTTAAAGAATATCCAGCATTCCTTCGGGTCAAACCAAGTTTCAAAAAAATACTCGTTTTCCCATTTCTTGTCGTCTATTATGTCTTTAAGAAACATTAATCATAAAAAAACCTGCTAGATTGCCACACTTCCTGCCACACTACGTTCGCAGCTAAAGGTTCGCAATGACAATGCAGGTTTTTTTTATAATTTATAATTATTCGTCGGTCTTAAGTTCTTCAAAATGTGTTTTGTAGTATTCTCTCGCTTTGCCCAAAAGATCGGCGAGTTTTTCTGAGTCTGCGAGTTCAGATTTGTTTATGTTAATCTTGGAACTGAAGTAGCGCATAAATCAGTTTTGTTTGACTTTTTTGAGGAATGCTCCGAGTTTGAGCGTTCATTCTCCAGGGAGAATATGTCATTCTCCGAGCCTGTTCTTGTCTGAGAAATACAGGACTGCGATATACGGCAACAGATTCGGTAATTTCTTCATGACTTCGTTCTCCAGAGTCTCTGCATCGAAATTCGCCACATCAAATCCTATATAGCATCCATATTTTTTCACAATATCTACGATATTGGTGAAATGATACTTCGGGATAGGCAATGCGAATACATTAGAGTCTTCCGGATTGATGATAGCGAAATGTATGTGTTTGTTATCCTTCTTATATGTTGTGATATTGTCTACGATAAAGTTGTACGCTTTGAGATTGAAATACGACGGAGCGTTGATGGTGATGGTATCAGCACCTGTAGCTTCGCAGAGATCCAACGCCTTATTCAATTCTTTCTGATTCACATTATCAGAAACCTGTATCACTTTGACAGGTATATCATGAGTAGCAGAAAGTTTTTTTACATAATCGACATTCCGAGCGTCGAAATTTTTTCGGATAGCCAGATCGATTCCATCAAATCCTGCGGTTTTGCTGAGTTCAAATACCATATCCAATCCGCAATTGGAAAAAGAATCTGTGCTGATCAGAAATAGCGGTTTGACTCCAGTTGTTTTGCCACCTTTCTCCTTCGGTTCGTCTTCCATAGAAAAGAAGGGATCTTTCCCACCTTCGTGGACAAGTGGATCTTCCATGAGTTCGTCTTTTCCCCTCTGGATTCCTTCCTTTGGGTCAGTCGTTTGTTCTTCTTTAGACATTTTGTTTGAGGGTATAAGTAATAAATTTTCCACTTCAATTATCCTAAAGGATAATATCGACGTCATAAAAACTTTCGAAGAATCTCGGTTTTTATCGCATCTCCATTATAAGGTTTTTTGTGAATTTTGCAAACTTTTTCGAACCAACTGACAACTAACAACTAGCAACTAACAATTTGGGTCCTTTTAAGGCTATTTTCTCTTTATTTACTGTTAGTTGTTCACTGTTAACTGTTCACTGTAAAGACAAGTCATTTGTGGTCAGAACCTGGTATTTTGACAGTTTTTATGTCTTGGATGGTATTTATGTCGTTCGTCCGGAGATGGTCTATATGTGCTCGGAATATCGGCAATTGAAAGAATTTCCGTGTGAACAATGTCGGGAATTCTCTTGTAGCATCAATAAATCAGCTTCCCAATCACTCTTCGAAATCTTTGTAATACGATGATCGTGGCGAGATATTGAAATCTCCCACAACGAATACTTTGTCGGTGTCGGCTCTGTATCATCTCTGATGGGATTGGAAGTCATTTATGAAATCCGTCAGTTGTGTATTCCTCATGTCAAAATGAGCATAGGAATCAGGCGAGCTTGTGTGTACGAGATAGAAATATTGTTCCGGTCAGTCTTTGGGCTGGAGAGAAAAATATGCATATCTCCGTCTTCCCTGTGGAAAATCATCTGCTCGATTCTCTATCTTATATTTACTGAAGACCATACTGCCGATAAAGCTTTTGGACCAGGTAGTACTGTTGATGTAGGGATAGTTTTTTTGGAGGAAATCCTTGAGATGCTTATAATGATTCTCTGAAAATTCTACAAAAAGAATCAGATCAGGATTCGTGTTTTCTATCGTCGTCTGTATCCCGCTATAATCTTCGTTGAGTTTATAGATGTTTCAATATAAAACTTTTATTGTCTGATTGTTTGATCACAGATTACTAATTGCAGATTCAGGCTTGTAATTATAGAAGCTATTGAATGCATTTGAATGGATGATGAAGAGGATGCCGAACGCTACCAGCAAAGCTCATCGCATGCGAGAAGAGGAAACAAACCCCCCTTTTGTTCCCCCCTTCACAGTGGGGCCATTGAAAATATTTGTTTTTTTTAGATATTTTCTGAGTTTGATGAAGGAAATTATCATTCATAACAAAGTTATCCCTATGAGATAGGGGAGAAAACTGATAGCAAGTTCAGAGTAGTAGTTCTCTGGAAAACGGAGGATTGCTATGTCGGTAAGGATTATGACCCGGAGAATGGCTTGGAACATAAAAGGACGAATAGGACTAAAAAGACGAATAGGACGAATGAATAATACTAATCCCTGGGCGAATTCCAAATAAAAAAACTCTCATGAAATCAGAGGAGAGTTTATTGAAATAAGATTTCTCCATAAACTCTTATAAGTTTAGGAGAGATTTTTTCTTCTGCGGTTGTTTCCGTGTTTTTGGTTTGGTCAGGTTTCTTGACGCTGAGGCTAAAATTTCTTCTTTGTCTCCTGTTTTTTGAATAACGAAACGCCGTGTTTTTCCCACCACATAAAAATATTCAGACTTAGGATTGAGAATATCTTTTGTGATAGAATCATAAAAGTACTCACCCTCTCTACAAAATTCTTCCATTTTCGCGTAGGAGATTCGTTTTTTCCCCTCTCCTTTCTTGCTATCCTCTTTCGAAAAGAATGTCAGAAATTTCTTAAAAAAAGATTTGAGAACTTTATTGGTTGCAGATGTTACTTTTTTTGTCGCTGATGCTACTTTTGTCATTTTTGTTTGGATTTTTTTGTGATTGTGTGATACCCAAAACCAATTCAAATGCAATACAAAATTAGTTGAAAGTTGAAAGTTAAAAGTTAAAAGACTGACATGAAAACTTTCCATATCCTGACCTTTGGATGTCAGATGAATTATGCAGATAGTGCAAGGATTAGGGCAGTGCTTCAGCATTGCGGTTTTTCGTATGAAGAAGATATCAAAAAAGCGGATATTGTGATCTTCGAAACCTGTTCGGTGAGACAAAAATCTGAAGATAAGATAACGGGAAAATTGAAAGAAATCCGTCCTGATCAAAAAGTGTGGATTACTTGATGCATGATACAACATAATTTCAGAAGTCGCAGACTTCTGAAATCTGTCACGAGTGATGAGTGACAAGTGCCGAGTCAGTTTCAACAATGAAATTTTTTTGGCAGTTTGATGTCTCAAAAACCCACTATCGTTTGATTAACTAATAGCGAATTAGAACTTCTCGATACTCGTAACTCGATACTCGATACGGTTTTCGTCAATCACGCATTCAATCCATTGTTCCATATTTTACAGAAAAAATGGAGAAATCTGGAATTATTCCGGAGAATAGATGACACATGATTCCTGCCTTTGATGCTTGAAAGATTGTGATACAAGGTGAACTATGAATGAGAGTTCATCAACGAATATGAAAAAATAATTCCCGAATCTATTACCTCCATGAATATGCATACGAGTACTGCATATGTGCCTATCTCTACCGGCTGTAATCAGTTTTGCGCGTATTGTATCGTGCCCTATGCGAGAGGTTTGGAAAAATATTTTCCTGTGGAGCAGATTGTGAAAGAATGTGAATACCACATCAAGCATTGAGCCAAGGAAATTGTTTTGCTCGGACAGATTGTCAATAAGCATCCACAATTTGTGGAGATAATAAAAAAAATTTTGGCGTTAAAAGATGAATCCTCTGTAGATTGCCCTAAAGGATTAAAGCCATGTCTCACTCGCAATGACGGCAGAGGATTGAAGCGGCTCAGATATACGTCTCCATATCCGACCTATTTTTCCAAAGAATTGTTAGCGTTGCATGGAAAGGAAGAGAAGCTTTGTCCGCATATCCATATGCCGTTGCAGTCAGGTTCTGATGCTGTTTTGAAAAGGATGTTCAGATGATATTCTGTAACTGATGCGAAGAAATTCATCGATGATGTGCGTAAGCTGAAAAGAGATATTAGTATCACAACAGATATCATCATCTGATTTCCCGGCGAGACGGAAAAAGATTTTGAGCAGACACTGAAGTTCGTGGAGCATGGAAGATTTGATATGATCTATATGGGGATTTATTCTTCCAGGCCCGGTACTTTGGCTCAAAAAAAATATCCTGACGACGTATCGCGTGAGGTGAAACGAGAGAGGTGGAATAGATTAAACGAAGTTTTGAAGCGTATTTCACGTGAAAATAACGAAAAAGAAATCGGCAATATTCATGAGATGCTTGTAAACGAAATAAAAATGGAGAACGGAAAACGCTCAACGGGAAACGGAATACAATTAATTGGATATACAGACAACATGAAGCAGATCACGTGTAACATTCAACGTGTAACGCGCAACGTATGAGATTTCGTAAAGGTGAAAATCATAAAGTGAGCTGAATTCAAACTGTCTTGAGAAATGCTTCCATAATCATATAGTGTCTGTATGCAAATTGCTGATCTCAAAGATAAGAATATCGCCATCTTGGGGTTTGGATTGGAATGAAAATCCACGCTTAATTTTCTGATGAATCAGAATGCACAGTTCAAAAGCATTACCATTCTTGACGTCAATCAGCACCTTCAGACTTCCAGTTTAGTCGGTTCTGTCACCTGAGATGAGTATCTTGAACGTTTGGATCAATATGATATCATTTTCAAGTCAGCATGAATACCCATGGGCAAGAAATTATTTTTGCATAAGGATAAAATCATCACTCAGATCCAATTTTTCTTTGATAATTATAAGGGCAGAGTGATAGCAGTCACTGCTACCAAAGGTAAATCTACTATAGTCTCCTTGATTTTCCATATCCTCAAGGATGCCTGATATCGCGTGAAATTAGTCGGAAATATAGGGAATCCGGTACTTGATGAGATAGATTTTTTGGAAGAATTTGACTATGTGGTGCTTGAACTTTCAAGCTACATGCTTGATACTTTGAAAAAGCAGAATTATATCTCAGTCCTTGGAAGTGTCTTCCCGGATCATCTTGATCGGCATGGATCTTTTCAGGCGTATGCCAAGGCTAAACTTAATGTTCTCAATGGCAGTGAATATAATGTGGCCCATCGAAAGACTATCCAGGAATGTAAATTGGGAGAACAACTTATCGCCCCATCATCAAGCAGCAACACACATCTGATCTCTTACGGAAGCGAATGAAAATATAAACGGTACTATGGTTTTTTTATGGAAGACGATAAAAAGCTTTTCTCAGAAAATGATAGAAATATCCTAGGAGAGCATAATCTGGATAATATCTGTGCGGCATTGGCAGTAGGGGACGTCATCGGATTGCCGCTCAAGACCGTCCATCAATCTATCAAGACATTCAAATGACTGCCGCATAGGATGGAAAATTTCGGTATCTACGGATGAAGGGAGCGAGTAGATGATGCTATTTCTACTACTCCTGAAAGCACTATCCAGGCCATCAAAACATTTTGAAAAAAGATCGATACGATATTTTTGTGAGGCACTGACAGGGGATATAATTTTAATGAGCTGATCAAATGTATACTCGAATATAAGATTCGTAATATAGTCTTATTCCCTGACTCTGGGAAAAAAATATTGGAACTCCTCAAAGAACATATAGAAAAATATACTGATATATCTACAGCTGATTTCAAACATTGCATCCAAGTGCAATACAAACATTGAAATCATATCGACAATCTTAAAATCTTTTCTACTGATGATATGCAAGCGGCTGTGAAATTTGCCTATATGTATACGGAAAAATGAAAGATGGCCTTGCTCTCCACGGCCTCTCCAAGCTATAGCGTGTGGAAGAATTTTGAAGAGAAAGGAGACCTTTTCAAAAAATATGTGAAAGAATTGCTTGATTGATAAATAGTCTATAAGGTCATCAGGTCGAAGGTCTATAAGGTCACTAGATTTGACTTTATGGACTTTACAGACCTTAAGGACTTTCTGATTAGTTTAGCTTGACTTTCATCAACGAATCGCTATATTAATTACTGGTGATTTTTTGTTTTTCAGAAAATCATTACAAAGAAAGTTCTATTATTAATTAATCCTAAAAAAAAGAAAACATTATGACGCAAATTGTGCAAAAAATTGATCTGGAGTACAGCAGGCAAATGTCAGCTTATCAAAAAAAAGTTCTCGAAAGCGTGAGTTTTAATCAAGAACTCTTTGAAAAAGAATTGAAAAAGGTCAAAAATTGGCTTTTAGTAGAAGATTTGAGAGAGTTCGTAGATTGGGTGTTAAAAACTTTCAGTACGATGTTCCCTGATCTGGAGAGCAAAATAAAGGAGTTTTTCGCAGACATCTTTGTAGAAGAACCGGTACTACTGATTGATTAAAAATTTAAACCCTGTATTTAGGGTTTTAAAAATGGGTCGAGGATTCTCTCCCCATTTTTATGTTATAATGATTTGAAAATGTAGTACGAATACGTATGTTGAATCAGATTTTAATTGTGTATCCAGAAATCATGAATATAAAGAGATTGTTTTTATTCATATTGATAGGTCTATTTGGGTTCGGCTTTCATACACTTGCAGATTCTTCTCTCACTCGAGAACAGTTTTTCACGTCGTATGTCGATGCTGTCGCCAAAAATATGGATTCATCCGAATCCTACAAAGATATCGTTCTCAAATACAAAGGCATTACAAAAGATACTGCTATCTATCAAACCATGCAAAAGGCTGTTTCTTACAAACTTTTTCCAAATGGACGCATCACTTTGCCTTTGAGCAAAAATCCTGCTGAAGATCAGGCATGTGCGATCATCAAAATCAAATTTACTATCAGCGCATCATGCGAAAAATGAAAATGAGTAACTTCTTCTTGGATGGATAGCATTCTTTATCAGGTTGAAACTCTTCAGATAAAACAGAATTCTATGATGGAGCTCAAACTGACTGATGACGGATATCTGGATGATAGTTCGCTTGAAAAGATTTCTGATATACTGGATTCTGCTTCGACCAATTCAAAAAATCTTAGCGAAATCTATGATACTATCCAAAAGATGATCGATAGCGCCCAGGACCCTTATACAACTTTTTTCCCGCCTACGGACGCACAACAATTCAATGAAGAGATGCAATGAGAATTTGAATGAATCTGAGCGTATGTGGAGATGGCGGAGCCAGGTATATTGATCATCACTTCTTCTATCGTTTGATCTCCCGCTCAGGAAGCTGGTTTGCTCGCATGAGATAGAATACTCAAAATAGATAATCACAGGGTGAATGAAAATATTGATACAACCACTGCAGTGGACTGGATCAAGTGACCATCATGAACTCAAGTCAAACTTCTTATCCTAAGGAACAAAAAGATCCTAACTTTCACTATCACCAGAGATGCGATTGTCGTGGAGAATATTTCTGCTAAAACATATAATACCAGTACTTGCTATATGGCTATCGGTATGTTCGGTTATGGCGTGTATGATGAATTTGTCACTGCACTGACAAACGTCTTCGGTAAGAACAAATGCAAGGAATATATCTTTGATGTAAGAAATAATCCCGGTGGAAGTCTTGAGGAAGTAGCAAATATACTGTCTTATTTTGTCCCTACGGGCAAGGTTACCGTGCTTGTAGATTCTAGATTGTGAGAAGACTCACTGGTCGCATCCGATATCGATGGGAAGAAGTTGACTTACAAGAAAGTTGCAATTCTGATGAATCAATGATCGGCTTCTGCATCTGAAATATTCGCCTGAACTATCAAGGATTATCTTCCTTACGCTACACTGATAGGTGAGAAGACATATGGGAAATGATCTGTACAGGAATTACTCCAATACAGTGATGGCTCGATGCTCAAATACACTGTCGCTAAATGGTATACAGGGAAATCCAAGACTACTATTGATCACGTGGGTCTCCAGCCTGATGTGAAGATTTCTGATGATCCAAAAACAATAGAGGACGAGCAACTTCAAGCGGCACTTACAACTAACAACTAAAAACTAACAGTTAACAGTTGCCTATCATCTGCCATTTATTGTTAGTTGTTCACTGTTCGTTGTTAACTGATTATTCTACGTATTTTTTGAAATCTTCTAGATTATCAAATGATTTATATACTGAAGCGAATCTGACATATGCTACAGGATCGATATTTTTCAGCGCTTTGAGAATATCGTCTCCGATTTGCTTGGAGCTGATCTCATTTTTGTCTGTGGATCGTTCCGCTTCCAGATTATTGATGATATTTTCTATCTCTTCCTTGTCCATTTCTCTTTTTACGCAAGCAAGCATAAGCGCTCTTTTGAGCTTCTCCCTATCATACATCTCCTTGCTTCCGTCTTTTTTTATCACCATCAACTCGGTGAATCATTTCCTTTCGAAGGTTGTAAATCTATTGTTGCAGAATTCGCATTCTCTTCTTCTTCTGATGCTCTGGCCATCTTCGATCACTCTGGAATCGATGACTTTGGTTTCCATACTCTGACATTTCGGGCATTTCATACTAAGCGAAGCGTAAATGAATAAAATTTTCCCCTCATCCCCGTCCCTTCTCCTGCCCCGCCTTACGTGGTAAACGCTGAAGGGTGTCTTGGCACAATTCCCTCCTCTGAAGGAGAGGGGATGGAAGGGGTAAGGGAATTTCTTATCTAGGTATCAAGAATCTTTTATTATAATAGGTGATATTTTTGAGGAGTCATCTGAACCATATGATATCTTCTCCGCTTATCTTCTTTACAATCTCTTCGTCATCGATAGCTCTGCGTCCATCAGTTTTGTCGCTTTCTATGAAATGTGTCCGGTTTCCCATGCTTATTCTAAGGAAATCTTTGTTGTCATCAATCGCTATTCGATTTTCTAGGATCTCTGCGAATTGTCCGTAGATGGTATCCAGTATCTGGATCATTTTTTCTCTTACAGCGTCTTCGTCTTTTTCGATATTCATATTCAAGATATCTGTAATGTAAATCCTTTTTATGAGATGAATCTTAAAGTCTTCCCCGCTCTTCAGCGTGGTTCCTGCCTTTCAGTTAGTCATCTTCGTTTTGTTCTCTTCTTGTGAAATGAAAGCCATGTAGAGCATGAGTCCCAGAAGTGTCTCTCTGCAGTTGGCGCAGATTCAGAAAATGACTTGGTCAGAATAATATTTTTTGAGATTGATATCTCACTCGAAAAGCGCTTTATAAAAAGATTGTCCCATCCGGAAATCAAGGTTGTAGATGCTTTCTTTGAGATGGTAGATGTCGTTGTCGGTCAGATTTTTTTGTATTGTCTTGAGGAATTTCTTATCGTTTGCGAGCAAGGAAGCTATTCATCCGTAGATGCCTTTTCCTATTTCGTTTTTCTCTTTTTTTACCAGTGTGGATATCTCTTTGCCGAACATTTTTCTAAAGATATCGAGGATATTCTTATTTTTGATGAAGATCCTCACGTCTTTGGGATTGATATCCTGGAATATCGTCGCTATGAAATTCTCATCGAAAAGCTTGAGGATGCAGATATTGGAATAGATATTCTTTATATTGCTTTTGTGCGGCAGGAAGAATCTCTGCTTACCTGCCCTCACGTTCTCTGAAGCGTATTTGTAGTAGAATACGTTCTTTCCGTAATTGTAGAGCAATGAACCGTAATAATACAGATTCTGATTCTTCTGGTCGAACATATCCGTACTTTGCGCTATCTGTTGTATCATCGGTTTCCTGAATAATCTGAGGAAAAAACTATCTCCTCTGGAAATCCGGAATCCGCCGATGAGAGTGATATAAAAGTTTAATATCTTTTCCATGATCTTCGATTCTTTCTTTATCCTTTCAGGGATTTTGAAGTTCTCAAGATTTTCGATATCATCACCTATCGATGACATAAGATCGTCCAATTCTTCATTTGTCTCTTCTCCATTATCGCTTCTCAGCACGGTGATGAGATACTTCTGTACTCATGAGAAAAAACTTTTTTTGAAGTGTCTGTAGTCGGTGATGTAGAGAAGAAAACTCTCTAAATCATGATCATCTTTGTGTAGGCTCGCGATGTATTTATCTATCACTTTCCTGTCGTAGATTTTGGAAATAATAGTTTCTGTGACCAAAAACATATCCATATCCAGAAACATATATCTGATAAGGATGTCTGCAGGAAGGATGAATTGCATGATTTTCGTTTCCACGCTGGAGTAGTTTGCCTGCGACGTATACTTCTGATAATTTTCTATAAATTCTGCGACTATATTTTTCTGGTCTCCTTTGAGTTCGTCATAAAAAATCCGGGAATAGAGATCTTTGTCGGTGATGTCCGGATTGGTAAACATGGCGTTCAGCCTCTGATATGTCGCGAAGAGCGGGAAAAATATCTCGCTTTTGTTAAGAAGCTCCTTTTTTATCTTTACAAGTTCTTCCTTGCTGATTTTTTTTCCTGTCTGAGAAAATACGAATTCATAAAAATGGAAAAAAGTCTGGATGAATCGATTATAATTCTCTTCCCTCGCATGCTCGGGACTGTGGTCCCTATTTTTGTGCGGAAATATTTTTATTCTCGAGAGGAATACGAAACTTAAGAGATAACTCGTGTACAAAAAATTCAAGTAAGAGTCTTGTCCGTACTTGAGGAAGATGTCTTTGGTGTAGATGCTTGTGATGAGCGTCAATGAGTTGCTGATATTGGCACAGTTGAGAAATCTGTATCCGTTTAGATTGGATGCTGCGCAGTAACTGTAATACATATCGTTGTCTTTCTGCTTGATCTGCGGGTTCTCTCAGAATCCTGTTTTGAATTCAAATGGGTCCAAAGCTATATCAAAAAGATTCATTTTATAATTCTCTACGATTTTCCTATTGATGACTGAGAAGAATTCTTTTGTCGAGATGAATGAGACGAACATGCTTGCCGGGTTGATATTCTGATTGGCAATTTCGTCTGGGAATAATGATAATAATGCTCTTTTGAATAATTGCATGGCTAAGCGAAGCATAAAAGCGTGTTGTGGTATTGGTCCGTCATTACGAGCCCCGCACTTCTGCGGGACAGGCTCCGCGCGGCAATCTGGATCTAATTGCTCCTAGATTGCTTCGTCACTTTGTTCCTTGCAATGACAAGTCGTACTAATTTACTATTTTCTTTTCAAGTTTCTGAATATTTACTTTGTAAGTGAGTGTCTCATATGTGTATGGAGGATTGATGTCAAATAATACATATTCATATCCTTTGTCATCTTTTTCAAAACCTTTTATTAATCCTTCTTCATTCCCAAGTGTGAGTTTCTCTCCTTCTACGGGATTGAGTTTTGACATCTCAAATATATTCTTGGCGATTTTCTGTACTTTCTTCTCGTTGTATTCGCTTCCATATGCTTTATCTGCTGCAATTTTGATAGTATTTGTTTTGTCCAGTTTCATGCCCACTACACCTTCATCAAGTCCTGGAATCACTTCTCCGGATCCTACGACGAAACGAAGCGTTTCTTGCTCTTCAGTCGCTTTGAAGACAGATTCATCAGGCAATGTAGCTGTATAATTGATCTCTACAGTATCTCCTATCTGGACGGTATTCTGTTTGTTACATCAAGCGATAAAAGTGACGGCCGTGATCGCGCTGGAAATCATGACGAGAGAAAGAATTTTTTTCATTCGGAGGATATCAGATGATAAAAAGCAGAAGATGTCTAATAATAAATTATGTTTCATACTATATACTTTTGGGTGAATATTTCAATCTTACTTTATTTTGGAAAATTTTTCTGCTATAAAGCGATTCCGTGATTGTTGCGGGGTTTTGATGTAGTCCTTCTGGTCATAGATACTTATAGCCTGTTCGTTTCCTGTCTGTGTCTTTTCCGGCATCTGTTCAAATTTTATGATGAATTCTCCGCGTCCTAGGATGTTATTCTCGTGTTGAAGAAAATATTGGGCATATTCTGATTTTTCATAATTGAGGAGGAAGTTTTGTGAAAATGCCAATTCAAGCGTTTTCTGTTGAGATTGTATGATGGTATTTTGAATTGCATCTTCTATGGTCGTATAATTGATGTACATCCTTACGGCGATCAGAATTATGAAAACATTTGCGATGGCAAGTCCGTACTTGATGCGAATCGGATGACGTAATATGTAAGATTTTATCTTATCCATGAACTTTCAGAATGTTAAATTTTAAGTGCTAAGTGTTAAGCATTTTGCTGTTTTTTATAATGCAATTCTGAGTTGAAAAATCAAGTCTATTTACGTATAATGGCTAACGGTTAACGTTTAACGTATGCCGTTTTACTTTCAACGTATGTTATGCCGATTCGTAAGTTGCCAGAATATATGATCACTAGACTCAAAGCCTGAGAAGTTATCGAAAGGCCGGCTTCTGTCGTAAAAGAATTAGTGGAAAATTCATTGGATGCCGGCGCTACATACATCAAAGTCTCGATTAATGACGGAGGAAAATCTTTGATCTGCGTAGAGGATGATGGGTCAGGGATCGAACTCACTGACATGGATCTGCTTCTGGAAAACTATACGACCTCCAAGATTTATGGTGAACAGGATCTGCTAAATCTCAAAACCTATGGATTCAGATGAGAATCATTGGCGGAAATCGCTGAAGTCAGTAAAGTTACTATCATTTCAAAAACCTGATATAGCGAGATAGGGACCAAATTGGTCAAACTCGGTGAATCACTTACCGTCAATCATCTGCCGGTAGGATTCGATAACGGAACGATGGTATTGGTCCAGGATCTCTTTTATAATGCACCAACCAAGCTCAAATCCCTCAAATCTTCACAGACAGAGTTCTTTTTCTGTTACAATTACTTCGTGGATGTGGCTTTGTGCCATTATGATAAATCGTTTGCCTTGCGTAAAAATGATAAGTCTATATTTGATCTCAAGGCGACGGATTCCTTGATGGAAAGGATCACTCAAGTCTACAAAAAAGATTATTCAAAAAATCTGAAACATATCCAGACTGCGGATAATGAAATCCATCTTACGTGATTTGTGTCCGATTCTGGTTTGACTTTCGGGTCATGAGATAATATCAAAATCTATATAAACGGCAGGCCAGTGCAGGACAAGATCATCAAGAGAGCGTTGATAGATGCTTATGCCAGACAGATAACTCCTAATGAATATCCTTTTGCGGTGCTGATGCTCAATACTCAACCCGGCGTGGTCGATGTAAATGTCAACACAGAAAAGTCTGAAATCAAATTTTCCGATCCACAGAAAATATATCAGATTGTTTATGATGCCATCAGTAGAATATTCGGCGAAAAAAGCCATGAAATAAACAAATCCCTTCAACCTCCCTTTATCAAGGGAGGCGCAGCTCAGAGTGCGGGATTTCGAGAGAGAGGCGATGGCACCAAGTCTTGAATGCCACTAGATGTTGATCAGGATCTAATAATAGGTGATTATAAAATCATCGGTCAATTGTGGGACAATTATATTATTCTCCAGTGAAATGATGGGATTTATTACATTGATCAACAGGCGTTGGCAGAAAGGATAGTATTTGAAAAAATGAAAAAAGATATCAAGATAGAAAGCAATCTCAAGCCCGATATTTTGTTGCAGCCATTGCTTTTGGAAATTCCGAAAGTTGCGAATATCGATGACAAAATCGCTAAGGTGAATGAGCTGTGATTCGATTGTTCAGTCTTCAGCGAAAACAGGATTATCGCTTACGCGATGCCGCAAATTTTCGTCATGTACAAGGTGGATTTGGAAAAATTATTTGCTCATATCCTTCTGCTAGATCAGATTGATTTCGTCACCGTCTTGGATCAGATTTTGATAGGCAGAGCGTGCAAAACCTCTGTCAAGGCAGGTAATACCATGTCGCTTTTCCAGATGATAGAACTCGTCAAGGAAGGATTCGATATGATGGAAAATATGTTCACTTCGCCAAGTGGAAAGCCGTTTTTTGTGAAGTCGGACAAGAAAGAATTGGATAAGTTTTTTGAGAGGTAGGTCATGCTAGTATATTTGTTTATTGGCATGTGTTTTTTTTATATATTACCAAATGCTATATCATAATTATTACCAGAAAGTTTTTTTCAGGTTGAAATTTCAGTAACGAAATTCCCATCTATTCTAAAAACTTTAACTCATCAATCATCTATTTCATTCTGACATTTAAAATTAGGATCAACTTCATATACTTTTTGTCAGTTTATTTGACCATTTTTTTCAGCATAATCTTTAAAGTAGCTGGGCTTTTTGAAAAGCGAATCTTTATTCGAATAATTCGCTGTGGGAGCCGATTCTCAGTAAAAGGAGGATGAGCTGATCTTCTACGATTTTGTAAATTAAAAGTACATCAGGGGAAATGTGGCATTCTTTAGCTCATTTATATTCTCCATGGAGCGGATGATTATGATAATTTTCTGGTAATGTATGTCACAATGATAGTTCTGTTACCACAAAATTGAGTTCTTTGCGAATCTTTTCATTATGTTTGACGGATTTATAATCAGTTTTGAATTTTGATGATCTTTTGATGTCGTACATTTTTCTAGTCGTCACTGTCTAAATCTTTGAATAATTCCTCAACGGAATGATATACTTTTTTTGAATTCATAGCATCTTCATAGGCCTCCATCATGATGTTATATTTCTCCTTTCCTTTTTTTGCTGGTGAGAAAAATGTTTGAATTTTTGCAAAAACTCATTTTGGCATTTTGACGATGCAATTGTTGCCTATGGTATCGAGAAGTTTTATATCTTGAATGGTTGTGGAGCTCATGGATTTTTTTGCTAGTGATAAAGGTAATAGTTATATATGGAATTTGTTTTCGAATTCAAGGTTTTTAATAAAAAACCTACTAGATCCTTCGTTTCTCTCAGGATGACATGGCAGGTTTTTTTGAAAGTATTTTTAATTACCTAATTTCAATCTGGTAGCCAGTCAATTGCGTAGCTAATTTCACATTGGAAGCTCAGCGGCCGATGGCGAGGGCTTTTTGATTCTCGTCCATAGTGACGATAGCTTTCTTATCTTTGATTTCGACGTTGTTGATGTGAGCTGGTTTGAGGCAGTTTTTGATCATCTGAACAGAGTCTCCGACTTCTTCGATGAAATCTATTTTTTCTCCGTCGAGCAATGATAATACTGTATTAATTCTGTCTCCTTTGCTTCCGACCATGACTCCGACGGGATCAACTTTTTCGTTGTTTGAAATGACGATGATCTTTGTTTTTTGTCCTGGGATTCTCGCCATCCTTTGAATCTGAACAACTCCTTCTTCAAGTTCCGGTACGATTTTTTTGAGGATCGCTTCGATGTATTCTCCTGATGATTGAGTGATTTCAAGTGTGATTCCACCTTGTCCTTTGGAAATCTGTTTGAGCAGTACGAATATCTCTTCACCTGGTTCATAGTTCTTATTTGGTATCTGACCTTCCGGCATCAATACGACCGCAGTCCCTTCGATATCCAAGATGACGCTGTCAGCATGTACTCTTATGATTCTTGCTTTAAGCAATTCACCTTCTTTGTTTTGGAATTTTTCGTAGAATCTTTCTCTTTCGATATTCTTCAGATTCTGTTTGATTGTCTGTGCTGCTGATTGGGAAGCGATTCTTGAAAGTTCGAGTTTTTGAGGAGTGACATTGATGAGTAATTTTTCTCCTATTGCCGCGTCTTCTCTAATCTTCTTCGCTTCTTTCAACGTCACTTCAATATCTTCATCTTCCACATCTTTGACGACCGTAAGTTCTTTATAAATCGTTACTGTTCCATCATTTTCGATGTTTACGACGATATCTGATTTTTTGTAATCACCATAATCTTTCTTAAATCCTGATTTGATTCCTAGTTTGACGATTTCCAATACTTGGTATGGGTCAAATTTGAAGTCTTCTACGAGCTGCATAATTGCGGCCTGGATACTCTTTCCGTCTAACTTCATGTGAAGATTTCTGTTAAAAATAAAAAAGGATATCATAATCCTTCTATACCTAGCATAGGCATTTCAAGGAAGAATTCAAGAGTTATTTACAAACCCCTCATTCTCCAGCTTTGCTGGACTGTAGCCCCTTGTCAGGGGGACTTGAAGGAAAAATGTTTTTTGACAAACCTCCCACCCTGCTACATGTGTAGCAGGGTTCCCCCTCCTTATCCAGATGTGCTGGACTGTAGTCAGGAGGGACAATTGATTAGTGGTCCGCTGTACAGCGGACAGGGTTCCCTTCCAGGGTAGAGGTTTGCTGAATTTCTACTTTCCTTTGGCCCGCCCTGTGAATGGAGGGTTGGGGTGGGTTTGTTTTCTTCTTTCTTTTTTAGAAAAGAATTGCAATAAAAGTTCAAAAGGGAGTAATGTGGTTCAAAATAAGGTAAGTGCTCACTATTTTTTATATCGCTAGATTGAACAAACGACAAGCCAACCGTATCGTCTTTATCCAAAGCAAATTCTCACATTTCAAGTGAAACATTCTTCCTAAATAAACATGGGTGTCGAGAAGTAAGACTGGAAAGATTACGTCCATGGCGAGGTGGGAAAGTGCGTGTGTGGTCATCTTTCCCTAGACTTTTTGCTGACTTTTGGGGTGATGCCAAAAGTCAAAAGAAAAAAAGAAAATTATATTCAGCCTCAAAAGCCAAAGAAAAATACTTTTCTGAAGATAGTGAGCACTTACAAAATAAGGTCTTGACTTTTGAAATAATATAGATTTAAGTAGGAAAACTTAAAAAACAAAAAATATGAAAAACTTAATGGAGTTCTTATCGGGTTATCCCTTATCTTTAACATTAGGGGTTATATGTATTATTTCTGGATTCTTTCTCATTGAGTCCATTAAAAAAATTAAAGACATTCGGAATGTTACTGCCACTAGCATTTTAGGCACCGTTGCCAGTCTTGTTATCATTGGCACTATAATGATCAGTATCCTGCAGTTTATCATTCTTGGCCAAACCAAGGACCTGTGGTTACCATTAGTAATACTTATCTTTCTTTTAGGTATTAGCATCTTAATTGGATATATTTACGAAAAAAGAAAAACACCAAAAACTACTATCTAAAAATTCAACACAACAACTTATTTCTCGAGACGTTTCTGTCCTCGAGGTTTTTTTAAAAATTTTAACAAATCCACCCCTGACCCCTTCTTTGTCAAGGGAGGAGACTTGGCCCCCTTGATAAAGGGAGAAGGAGCGAAGCGGGAGAGGGATTTGTTACCCGAGTCAGGATGGTGTTTTGAATCGTTCTTGAAATTGGACGGAGGATTGTTATATATTTATTGTTTTATTCCATATAAAAAAATATGATAACTTTGACCCTAGAAAAACCGACAAAATTATCAAAATCTCATTTCCACGACATCGAGGAACTTTTTGACGAATATAGAAAAATGTCTTTGGAAAATAGCGATTATGTTGAAGTTGGAAAGCTTTCGAAAAAAGAAGTCGCTGATGATATGAAAAAGAAGATAGAATGGGCAAAAACATTACCTAATACTGCTTTTACTAATATATAAAAATAACGATGACTTTTAGATGCACGATGATTGTTGAGGTGCCCGGATTGATAGATTATTTAGAAAAGAGACAATTGAGAAAACAATATGAAAAATCCAAAAAATATGTTTTGATGTGATTGTTTAAAGAAGTTGATTTTCGCAAAAGTGAACCCAAAGAAGATAATGTTTTCTATTTTAAGATTAATGTTCAATATAGAGCTATAGGATATATGGATTGAGAAGCATTTAAAGTCACTGAAATAAGTGGTCATCAAACGAATTAATTTTTTTATTGTTTTTTGAAATGCTATGACAACCCGAAAAGATATCGCTGAGGCGATTTTTCCTGAAGTGAAAGAGGGGATTGCTGATTTGCAAAAGAAATATCCAGCCAGAAAGAATGAAACCCACCTGCCGGACGGGCAGGTCTGTTCGCGTGTGGCGCCTAGTCCTACGGGATTTTTGCATTTGGGTGTGCTTTTTGCGTCTTTTGTTCCGTTTAAATTTGTTCATCAAAATAATGGAACATTCATCCTGAGAATAGAGGATACCGACCAGAAAAGAAGTATCGAATGAGGTGTGGATCAGATTATTGATTTGTTGAAATTTTTCGGTATCGAAATAGATGAAGGACCGCTTAAGTCGAAGGTCATAAAGTCAAAGGTCGAAGGTCAACCTGATGAAGTTGAATATGAAGACGTAGGAGATTACTGACCATATATTCAGTCTCAGAGAAAATATTTGTACCAGGTTTTTGTGAAAGAATTGATTGCCAATGGCAAAGCATATCCATGCCGGATGACGGAAGCTGAAATGGATGCCATCAGAGAACAGCAAATGAAAACTAAGGTGACTCCTGGAATCTACGGCAATTATTCTGTGTGGAGAAATAAAGATCTGGATGAAATTATGACAAAAATGAAGGAAGATAAAAATTTCATTATCAGATTTCGCAGTCATGGTGACATCACCAAGAGGATAGTTTTTGAAGATGTGATCAGAGGAAAATTGAACATGATAGATAATTATAATGATGTGGTATTGATCAAATGAGATGGCTTACCGACTTACCATATGGCGCATATCGTCGATGATCATCTGATGAGAGTTTCTCATGTCATCAGAGCTGAGGAATGGTTGATGTCTGTGCCTTTGCATCTCCAATTATTTGAGGCATGTGGACTTACTCCGCCAAAATATTGTCACGTAGCTCAGCTTCTCAAGCTGGAAGATGGAAAGAAAAGAAAACTTTCCAAGAGAAAAGATCCTGAAGCGAATGTCGAGTTCTTCTTTGAAAGAGGAGTTCCTACACATGGAATTATCGACTACATTTTGACGATGGTTGATCCATTCTTTGAAGAATGGCAGAAAACAAATCCAGAAAAAGATTATCATGACTATACTATTACGTTGGAGAAAATGAGCAAATCTGGTGCTTTGTTTGATCTTACTAAACTTGATAGCGTGAGCAACGCATATTTATCGAGAATTTCTACTGATAAACTTTATGACGAAACCTTAATTTGGGCTAAGAAATACGATTCTGAATTAACTATGTTGTTGGAATCAGATCATTTGTATGCAAAGGCCGCTATGAATATTGAACGTCATACGCCCAAAGATCCGAAGAGATTCACGACGTTTGTGGATGTAGACAGTCAGATTCGTTTCTTTTTTGACGCGGAATGGGAGAAGCTACGCAGTAATGTGTGACGAGTGACTAGTAACGAGAAAAAAACCGCGGAACTCGTAACTAGTAACTGAAGCACTTTTCCGGCGAATTTGACACTGGATGTAGTTAGCAAATTTATACGCGAATATATTGAGGTTTTAGATCTCGAACTGACTCAGGAAGCTTGGTTCGAACAGTTGAAACAGATAGGGGAAAAGCATGGCTTTGTCCCGAAGAGTCGGGAGAATGCGGAATTCAAAGAGTGAGGATATATCGGTAAAGTTGGTGATTTAGCAATGTTGTTGAGATTGCAGCTTTGCTGTACGGCAAGAACTCCAGACTTGTTTTCTGTGATGAAGGTCATGGGCAAAGAAAGGGTAATTTCTAGATTGAAGAAATTGATATAAATATATTTTCTCTGTTTGAGGCATAATGTTTTTCCAAAAATCATTTTTTTTGCGCCTTGCCCGCGCCCGGCCCTACTTTTTTCTCCCAGCTAAAAAAGTAGGCAAAAACGCCTCGTCGATTGCGGGCTGTGACTAAGTATGTACTTCCTATCTTCTTGTTAACTGGTTCGTGGACGCTATTGCAATCGACCTACCAAGAAAGAGTGTGCAAACCAACCGTGTCGTCTTGATACGGAGGAAATGCTTGGAAAACAAACCGTATGGTTTTCGTATATGTACGTAGGTGATTCGAGGAGTAAAACTGGAAAGCGTACGTCCATGGTGAGATGGGAAAGCACCCCGAACGGTCGGGGTGACTGTCTTTCCCAGAGGGTTTTGGATACTGGCGCCCGTCCCGCATGAAGCTGCGGGAACCACAAAAGCATCACTCCGAAGGAAAAAAGATCTAGTG